>Ga0213918_1000227_pt1 | contig 16679 bp, 22 predicted proteins | sample McNCre217MG_FD_163422 | JGI IMG/M metagenome (GOLD analysis project Ga0213918, IMG submission 163422) | Freshwater microbial communities from McNutts Creek, Athens, Georgia, United States - 2-17 MG | ecosystem: Environmental > Aquatic > Freshwater > Creek | place: USA: Georgia | collected... | reverse complement strand
CCCAAAAAATACCCCGGGGGAACAAAAATCTGGAGTAATTCCACTTTTGTTCTCGGGTATACCCTTCGGACACCCTATGAAAGGAGGGTAGATGGCTGCCAAAAAGCCTGAAGAAAATTCTGATTTGGTACCAAAGAGGCGTCCGAGGCCTGCCGTCACCCTCGAAGCACGCGAGAATCAGATGATTGCTCTTGCAGTCGATCTCGCAGAGAAGCAACTGAGGGAAGGGACGGCCTCCGCACAGGTGGTCACGCATTTTCTGAGACTAGGCACTTCTCGAGAGCGCCTAGAACAGGAGAAGTTGGCCAAGGAGAACGAGTTGCTTAGGTCTAGGACCGAGCAGATCGCCTCTGGTGCCCGGGTTGAGGAGCTATACAAAGCAGCACTCAACTCGATGCGCTCGTACGCGGGCCAAGACCCTATGGATGACTACGATGACGAGTTCTAAGAGCTATAGAGAACTCCGTCGTCTCGAAACGTTCGAGGAACGCTTTCGATATTTGTCCTTGAGGGGCGAGATAGGCGTTTCAACCTTCGGATACGACCGTTGGTTGAATCAAAGGTTCTACACATCACGTGAATGGCGTCAACTCAGAGACCACATCATCGTCCGAGATGAAGGTTGCGATCTGGGTGTTATCGGCTATGAGATCCACGATAAGATCCTGGTTCATCACATGAACCCAGTCATTATCGACGATCTAGTGGCAGGTGAAGACTCCCTTCTCGACCCCGACAACCTTATCACGACTACGCACCAGACTCATAACGCCATTCACTATGGCGACGAGAGCCTTTTGCCTCGTAAACACGTGGACAGGACGTTCGGGGACACTCAATTGTGGACTAGGAGGCGATCATGACCGTTGGACCCAGTGATTTCACTGAGGAAGACATGGAGGTCGACGTAATCGACCCCAGCGAGATCGACGCAAGCGAGATTGGAGTCGAAGACAATGACTCTGACTGAAGCGCAGATGCGTGCAGACCTCGTCAAGAACGGACTGGCTCAGGTAGGCCATCTGTACCGAGATTCCTCGGTTCCGACCAACTGGCCACCTCAGCAGTTCGACTGTTCAGTGTTCACGCACTGGCTCAACGCCAAGTACGGCGTCAACATCGACAGCGGTCGGCTGGAGTCACTTCCCTGGCCTCCTCCCGAGCCGTCGCCCTGGCACAAGTACCAGGGTTACACCCTGGATCAGCAGTCTGCCGCCCACGCACATGCAGATTCGATCGTATCCTTCCGCAACATTGCGCCTGGCGACCGTCTCTACTACGACAAGCCCGGTGAGCACCACGTCGTCATGTACATCGGAAACGGTAAGGTCGTCCACGCGGCTGGTACGGCCTATGGAGTCATCGTTTCCAGTGTCGTGGGACCAGATACCACGGGCTTTGGCGGTAAGACGCTTTCTCTGTGCGTCTCGGCTACTCGATTTGCTACGGCAGTCGGGTACAAGTTCGCCGCGCCGACTACGACGCCCGCTCCGAAGCCTCCGGCTGGACTCCCAACGGTCCTCCTTTCGCATCTCCTCTCGGCGATCGCAAAGGACGGCCCTGCAGCCCAGGGGCACACCACATACAAGGCCGAAGTCCTTCTCGTCGAGAAGGGTCTGGCTGCCGAAGGACTGCTTGCCGGCTACCTCGTTGATGGTTCTGCAGGCACCAGTTCGTTCGGTCCCGGCTCGGCCTACCAGAACTGGCAGGTGCGCTGTGGATACTCGGGCAAGGATGCCGATGGCATTCCTGGCAAGACAAGTCTCACAACCCTTGGCAAGCGCCACGGGTTCAACGTCGTCTGAGGAGATTGACATGCCTGTTCTAAATCTCCAATGGACGGTCTTCGGCAGACCGGTAAAGCCGGTAGCCCTAGTTCTGTTGGGCACTATGCTCCTTCTTGGCATCACTGCCATCACGGATATTGGTGTCCTGGGGAATACGGAATGGGGTGACGTCCTCGGCGGTTTCGCATTCTCGTCAGCGATCTTGTTCATCATCGCATGGATCAAGGGTTCTCAAACCATTGCGGAGTGGGCCCTACTAGGGGCCTTCTTTGTATGGGGTCTCAGGTTCTGGGCTATCGTCTTCACCCTGGGCGCCCACGCTCTCTCATCCGAGGGTCTCTACTTGTCATTCTTGTGGATGATCCTCGCTGGTGGCAGTTGGTTTCTTGAGAGACAAGATCCTAATGCCACAGTGGGAATTCGAGGTGAAAAGTGGACCCCTCGCTGATCGCAGTACTGGCTCTAGTTGCTAGTGCCCTTCAGGTGGCTCTCATCCGAGTGATCGACTACTACTACCCTCGAGGCCACACTCGTGTCGACGACAAAATCGCCGAAGAGAAGGCTAAGCATGACATCGAGGACGAAGACGACACCGAGAACAAGTAAGGAGGTGAATCATGAGCAGCATTCTTACCGATACGAAGAAGATCCTTGGCATCGCAGAGGATTACACGGCGTTTGATATCGACGTCGTGATGCACATCAATAGTGCATTGGCAACACTCAACCAGATCGGCATTGGACCCGAGGAAGGGTTCGATATTTCGGATGAAACTGCTGAGTGGAGTGATTTCATCAGCGATGACAAGCGGCTCAACTCGGTAAAGACCTATGTGTACCTCCGAGTTCGGCTGCTGTTCGATCCTCCTGCGACTTCATTCCACCTGGACGCCATCCAGAAGCAGCTCACCGAACTTGAATGGCGTTTGAACGTGGTCCGTGAGTCCTACGCATGGACTCCGCCAGTGGTTCCTGAGGTCGAAGAGATCGTCTATGATGGTGGAGGTCCGTGATGCCTACGTCATTCCGGCCTAGGCGCGGACCCTCCGCCGTCTGGACAGCAAAGAATCCTCGTCTTCACGAAGGTGAGATGGGATTTGAAACCGATACCGGTCAGTACAAGATCGGTGACGGGTCTACTCGCTGGTCAGATCTTCCATACTACGCCAACTTTGGCACCACCAAAGAGTTCATCCTCGATCACATCGATGCGGCTACCATCGGACCTCAGGGTCCTGCTGGTCCACAGGGAGATCCGGGCACGCCTGGAGTAGATGGCGTTGATGGCGCTCCTGGTCCTCAGGGTATCCAAGGCCCTAAGGGCGATACCGGCGATACCGGCCCTCAAGGGGATCAGGGACCCGCTGGTTCAAATGGTGCTGATGGCGCACAGGGACCTCAAGGAATCCAAGGCGTTCCAGGTGATACTGGGCCTCAGGGAGACCAAGGTCCTGCTGGTACCAACGGCGTTGATGGCGCTCAGGGACCTCAAGGTATCCAAGGCCCAAAGGGTGACACGGGCGATACCGGTGCTCAGGGCATCCAAGGTCCTAAGGGCGATACCGGTGTGCAAGGAACCCAGGGACTAAAGGGTGACACTGGTGCTCAGGGCATCCAAGGTCCTAAGGGCGATACTGGTGCTGCTGGAGCAACTGGCGCAACTGGTGCGCAAGGACCTCAAGGTATCCAAGGCGCCACCGGTAATACCGGCGCACAAGGTGCTACCGGCGCTCAGGGAGCAACTGGCCCTGGTGTCGTTGCGGTTTCCTTTACGCGCGCGGGCGCGCTTACTACGGGCGTTGGAACGTTCCGTTGGTATTGCGAGTACACGGGTGTGATCAAGGGAATTCGCATCGCAGCAGGCACTGCTCCTACTGGCGCATCCGTCATCACCGACATCAACAAGAACGGCACGACGATCTTTTCCACTCAGGGTAACCGTCCTGCCATTGCCGCAGGTGCAAATGCCTCCGGCTACGTCACCAACATGAACACGACAGCGCTTGCTGCTGGCGACTACCTGACTGTCGATGTCGATCAGATCGGTAGTACAGTTGCAGGTTCCGATCTCGTCGTTACGGTCTGGCTGACCGTGACTGGCGTCCCGTAGGAAGGGCCATAATGGCACAGTACACCATTACTCAGGCCAGTGCCCGACTTGCTGTTGCCAGTCAGGGCCTTCTGCCTCGAGTAGAAATCGGCATGCTCAAGTACGCCGCCACTCGATGGGGCACTGCGATCAACGATGTGGAGAAGACCTACATTCGTCGACTTGCGGGGAACCCCACTGGTGAGGCAAATGCAGCTCTTCCGCTCGTTCTGGCTGTTTCCAACGTTGCGGATGCTGCAAACGATCCCACCGACACCGAACTGACCACCACTATCACGGCGATCTGGTCCTTCCTCGTTGGCGCGTAGGAGGGACCATGTCTATTGCGCTTCGGGGTAAAGCCTCGGTCGCAGCATACAATGATGCCACCATCACACAGGCTATGTTCAACGTTGCACCGCAAGCGGGCGACCTTCTTGTTGCCTTTGTGAGCGCGTCTATTGACGTTAGTTACAGCCTTGTTCCGCCACAATACACATATGACTTTACCGGTTGGACACAGATTCTTAATGCCTACACCGGATTTGGTGGAGGAGGCCCAGTGTATGACTGGGATCTTGACGACGGAACTTACTATTACTATGGGAATGCTTAAGAGCACCGCCCATCGTAAGTGGTGGAATAGTTCAGACACAAACTACGTATTGCACTCTCCAGACACATCTACTGAATTTGCATTTTCTATCCTGGCGTTTTCTGGAGTAGATCCAACCACGCCAATTGATGGAACTCCACAGGCAAATTCAAATTCTCTAACTACATATGCAACAACAGCATCTGTTGCTAATGACCTTCTTCTAGTTGCTGGAGCTACAGACAATCCTTTCAACCAGGTTCTTAGCGGACCAACAGGTATGACTGTCGACCACAACATTGCAAGTCCAAGTGGTAAAGTTCACTTGCTTGTGGCGGAAGAAGCTCGTGCGGCTTCAGGATCTACCGGAACTAGAACGGTCGGGAACTCATTGTCTCCGACTGGAGCACATTCAATGGCAGTCCTCCTCAAGCCTCAGCAGGCAGCCGCTGCTGCTTCTCAGGGTTGGGGCATCCGCACAAGTTAGAGAGGAGGTAAGATGGAGACTCTTGAAGAGTTTCTTGCTCACCACGGCATCAAGGGCATGAAGTGGGGCGTCCGTCGGTCTCGTCCATCAGGCGGGTCGGCTCCAGCACATCCTAAGTCTGCTGATGCTGCTCGAGCAGTAGAGATCAAGCGACTCATTGAGGCGCACGGGACCTCTTCGGTCTCAAATGCGGACCTAAAGCTTCTGAATGATCGAGCAGGTCTCGAGACAAAGTACCATCAGCTCTTCCCGGCAAAGGAATCCCTTGCCAAGAAGGGCGCCAAAATGGCTGGTGACATTCTCATCAGTGTTGGGCGTGCTCAGGCAACTGCGTACCTCAACAAGCAGGTTGGTAAGGCTCTACTTGGTACTCCGAATACCGAGACCAAGAAGATCAAGCTTCCTCCGCCTACTCCGAAGCCCGAGTTCAAGACCAAGGTTGGTTTCGTTAGATAGAAGGGAGGGTTGACGTGGCGCTATCCAACAAAGCGACTCCTCGGTATTACTACGAGTTCAGAGTCAAGGTTCTAGCCGGGCAGATTCCTGTGTGTCGGGAAATCTCAATGGAGATGAACCGAATCGATGCGCTAATCGCCAACCCAAACATCTACTATGACGACCAAGCGGTCGAGGGTTGGGTTCGCTACTGCGAGCATGAACTCACTCTAACCGATGGTTCTGATCTTCATCTTCTTGATTCGTTCAAACTGTGGGCCGAGCAGATTTTTGGTTGGTATTACTTCGTTGACCGGAGTGTCTATCAACCAGGAAAGAACGGCAAGGCCGGCAGTTACATAACAAAGACCATCAAGAAGCGTTTGACCACAAAGCAGTACCTGATTGTTGCTCGAGGTGCAGCCAAATCTATGTATGCGTCTTGCATTCAGAGTTTCTTCCTGAATGTTGATACGTCTACAACCCACCAGATCACAACTGCCCCGACAATGAAACAGGCGGAAGAGGTAATGTCTCCTATGCGCACGAGCATTACGCGCGCCCGCGGGCCACTCTTCCAATTCCTGACCGAAGGTTCATTGCAGAACACGACTGGATCCCGAGCCATGCGTGTTAAACTTGCTTCGACTAAGAAGGGCATTGAGAACTTCCTTACTGGTTCTCTTTGTGAAATCCGTCCTATGTCGATCAACAAACTGCAGGGTCTACGGCCTAAGGTCTCAACCATTGATGAGTGGTTGTCCGGCGATCTTCGTGAAGATGTCGTTGGAGCAGTCGAACAGGGCGCCTCGAAACTTGAGGACTACCTGATCGTCGCCATCAGTTCCGAGGGAACAGTTCGAAATGGTTCGGGAGACACGATCAAAATGGAGTTGCAGGACATCCTTAAGGGTGACTACCTGGCTCCGCACATTTCGATCTGGCACTACAAGTTGGACGAGCTCGAGGAGGTAGGTGACCCAGCAATGTGGGTTAAGGCCAACCCCAACCTCGGACTAACTGTCACCTACGAGACTTACCAACTTGATGTCGAGCGTGCCGAGAAAGCACCGGCGTCTCGCAATGATATTCTGGCCAAGCGCTTTGGGATTCCTATGGAGGGGTACACCTACTTCTTCACGTACGAGGAAACCCTCACTCATCGACCACGTAAGTTCTGGAAGATGCCGTGTGCTCTTGGTGCAGATCTATCACAGGGCGATGACTTCTGTGCGTTCACGTTCCTCTTCCCGATTACTAACGGGAAGTTCGGAGTCAAGACTCGAAGTTACATTACCTCACTAACGTTGGACAAACTCCCTGGTGCAATGCGTCACAAGTACGAGGAGTTTATCAACGAAGGTAGTCTTCATGTTCTTGAAGGCACGGTCCTCGACATGATGGAGGTCTACGAAGACCTCGACGACCATATTATGCGATCTGAGTACGACGTTCGTGCTCTGGGTTTCGACCCATACAATGCTAAAGAGTTCGTTACTCGCTGGGAACAGGAGAACGGCCCATTTGGCATCGAGAAAGTCATCCAAGGCGCGAGAACCGAGTCGGTTCCTCTTGGTGAACTCAAGATTTTGAGCGAAGAGCGCATGCTCATATTTGACGAGAAACTTATGTCTTTCGCAATGGGCAATGCAATTACTCTTGAGGATACTAACGGCAACCGAAAGCTTCTCAAGAGGCGCCAGGATGAAAAGATCGACAACGTGTCCGCTCTCATGGATGCGTATGTTGCTTACAAAGCCAACAAGGAGGCATTCGAATGAGAGGAGGTGACCTATGGCAGGTTTCAGTTCGCGTTTGAAGCACGCTTGGAACGCGTTCACCAACCAAAACGCTCCACTAGAAGAGATGGGCGGAGGCTACGTAGCTTCATATGGTGCTCGACCGGATCGTCCGCGACTTCGTATCACGAACGAACGATCGATCATCTCCTCAATCTACAACCGAGTCGCAATCGATGTTGCACAGAACGAGATCAGGCACGTCCGCCTGGACGACCAGGGTCGTTACATCGACGACATCGACAGTGGTCTGAACAATTGTCTTACGCTCGAGGCCAATATCGACCAGGGTGCTCGTGCCCTTCGTCAGGACATTGCACTGACACTCTTCGACAAGGGTGTCGCAGCAATCGTTCCCGTCGATACGACACTCAACCCTTCAGTCACGGGTTCGTTTGACATCCAGACCATGCGAGTCGGGGAGATCGTCGGCTGGTACCCAAGGCATGTTCGTGTGAGTCTTTACAATGACGCTCTTGGGCGACGTGTAGAGATCCCCCTCGAGAAGAAGTTTGTTGCTATTGTCGAGAATCCGCTCTATTCAGTGATGAATGAGCCCAACTCGACTCTTCAGCGACTCATTCGAAAGCTGAACATGCTCGATGCAGTCGATGAGCAGAGTGCCTCTGGCAAGCTGGACCTGATCATTCAGCTTCCTTATGTCATCAAATCTGACGCTCGTCGCGCGCAGGCAGAGCAGCGTCGTCAGGACATTGAGTTCCAGCTCAAGGGTTCGCAGTACGGCATTGCTTACACCGATGGCACTGAGAAGATCACTCAGCTCAACCGTCCGGCAGAGAACAACCTCATGGCCCAGGTTGAGTTCCTGACGACCATGCTATACGGGCAGCTTGGTCTGACCGAAGAGGTCATGAATGGTACGGCGGACGAGAAGACTATGCTGAACTACCGGCAGAGGACAATCGTTCCTATCATGGACGCCATTGTGGAGTCGATGAACCGTACGTTCCTTACCAAAACGGCGAGGACGCAAAAGCAGTCCATCAAGTACTTCTACAACCCGTTTGCACTTGTACCGATCTCGACCATTGCCGACATCGCCGACAAGTTCTCTCGGAACGAAATCCTAACAAGCAACGAACTGCGTGGCGTTATCGGTTACAAGCCGGCAAAGGACAAGAATGCAGACAAGTTGGTCAACTCCAACATGCCACAACCAAGTCCGACGCCGACCACACCGCAACCGGATCCGAACAAGATGCCGATGGATCCCAACGCCATGAACAACCATCAGACGGCACTGGCCGTTGCGACAACACAGAAGGGAGCCAGTCAAAATGGGAGCTGATTTTAGCGGCTACGCCACCAAGGCTGGGCTTAAGTGCTCCGACGGCCGAACCATCATGCCTCACGCTTTCAAGGAGCAGGATGGCGTCACGGTTCCGCTCGTCTGGCAGCACGGTCACACCACGTCCGACAACGTTCTCGGTCACGCTGTGCTCGAGAACCGCGAAGATGGCGTGTACTGCTACGGATTCTTCAACGACACCCCGTCGGGGCAGAATGCGAAGAAGCTCGTGCAGCACAAGGACATCGTCTCGCTGTCCATCTACGCCAACCGTCTCGTCGAGCAGTCGAAGCAGGTCCTTCACGGTATGATCCGTGAGGTCAGCCTCGTCCTGTCGGGTGCCAACCCCGGCGCGCTGATCGACAACGTCCAGCTTGCCCACGCCGACGGCGACGTCGAGACCCTGGTCGATGAGGCCGTCATCTTCACGGGTCTGTCGCTCGAGCACGAGGACAAGCCGGAGGGCAAGACCGAGGAGAAGACCGAGGAGCCGGTGGTGGAGCACCAGGTTTCCGCGGATGCGACCGTTCAGGACGTCTACGACAGCCTGACCGACGAGCAGAAGAACCTCGTCCACTTCATGATTGGTGCGGCCATGGAGGCTGCAAACGCTCAGCACGACGACACCAACAACGGCGACGAGGGCGACCTCGAGCACAAGGAAGGAACCACTGACATGGGCGAGAAGCACAACGTGTTCGAGCAGCAGGGCAGCTCCGACACCAAGCCCGAGTACACCCTCACGCACTCGGACATCCAGGCCATCGTCGCCGACGCCCAGACCAAGGGCTCGCTGAAGCTGGCGGTCGAGGACTTCGCACTCGCGCACGGGATCGAGAACATCGACATCCTGTTCCCGGACGCGCGGGAGACCAACAACACCCCCGAGTTCGACAAGCGTCGGACCGAGTGGGTCGCCGGCGTGCTCGGCGGGACTCGGCACTCGCCGTTCTCGCGCATCAAGACCACGACCGCCGACATCACGATGGAGGAGGCGCGTGCCAAGGGTTACATCAAGGGCACGCTGAAGAAGGAGGAGTTCTTCTCCGTCACGAAGCGCGTCACCACGCCCACCACCATCTACAAGAAGCAGAAGCTCGACCGTGACGACATCGTCGACATCACCGACTTCGACGTCGTCTCGTGGATGAAGGGCGAGATGCGCCTCATGCTCGACGAGGAGCTCGCTCGCGCGGTGCTCATCTCGGACGGTCGCGAGGTCGACGACGAGGACAAGATCAACGAGAACAACATTCGCCCGATCTCGAAGGAGCACGAGCTCTTCGCGACCACGGTGAACGTCAACCTCGACGACTCCAACTCCTCGATCTCCGAGGTCGTGGACGCCATCATCTCGGCCCGCAAGTACTACAAGGGCACCGGGACGCCGACGTTCTACACCACCGAGCCTGTCATCACCAAGTTCCTGCTGCTGCGTGATGGTCTTGGCCGTCGTCTCTACCGCAACCTGCAGGAGCTCGCCGACGAGCTGCGCGTGGCGTCCATCGTCGCCGTCGAGGTCATGGAGGACGAGCCCGACCTGGTCGGCATCATCGTCAACCTGTCCGACTACATTCTCGGTGCGGACCGTGGTGGCGAGGTCAACATGTTCGATGACTTCGACATCGACTACAACCAGTACAAGTACCTGATCGAGACCCGCGTCTCCGGCGCGCTCGTCAAGATCAAGTCCGCGCTGGTCATCCGCAAGACCGCCGGTGGCAACGTTCTCGTGGCCCCCGAGGTTCCGAGCCGTGATGGCAATGAGATCACCCTCCCGACCACGTCGCACGTGACCTACACGGTCACTGGTGACGCCTCGGCCGTTCAGGGTGTCGTCACGCTCACCGACGGCGACTCGGTCCTCGTCACGGCTACGCCCGACAGCGGCTACTACTTCGCGGTGTCGGCCGACTCGAGCTGGTCCTACAGCTACCAGGCGTAGCACAACTACCCGATGGCAAAGTTCTTCGGTAAAATCGGGTACGGAGAGACGGAGGAAACCACTCCGGGAGTGTGGACTGACACCATCGTCATCAAGGAATACTATGGCGATGTTCTTAAGAACACGCGAAAACTCTCGGAGGGCGAGAACCTCAACAAGGATCTCTCCGTGGCAAACTCGATCAGCATCGTAGCTGATGCTTATGCCAACGAACACTTCTTTGCCATCCGCTACGTGGAGTGGGCGGGGGCTCTGTGGACTGTTGATTCAGTCGAAGTGCAGAGTCCTCGCCTCCTCCTGCGGCTGGGAGGTGTGTACAATGGCCCCACGGGATGAACTGCATGATCTCCTGAAGGAGATTCTGGGTTCTGACAATGTATATTTCCAGCCACCCAACAACGTGGCGATGAAATACCCGTGCATCGTCTACAAGAGGGATCTTTCCTCGACGGATTTTGCTGACAACGGTCCTTATCGCTCAATGAAGCGGTATCAGGTCACAGTCATCGATGCAGATCCAGACAGCGAAGTTCCTGAAAAGGTAGCTGCTCTGCCAATGTGCCTGTTCATCAGGTTCTTTACGGCAGAGAACCTCAACCACGACGTCTTCAACCTCTTCTTCTAAGGAGACCATGCAATGAGCAAGATCCTTTGGGACCAGGTCGGTGAGCGGTTCTACGAGACCGGCGTCGACCGGGGTGTTCTCTACATCCCGAACAACGGTGTCTACGAGGAGGGTGTCGCTTGGAACGGTCTTACGACCGTCACCGAGTCTCCCTCGGGCGCGGACGCCACCGCCGTCTATGCGGACAACATCAAGTACCTGAACCTCGTGGCTGCTGAGCAGTTCGGCGGCACCATCGAGGCTCACACGTACCCGGATGAGTTCGCGCAGTGCGACGGCACGGCGATCGTCAACGGCGGCGTCATGATCGGCCAGCAGTCGCGGAAGACCTTCGGTCTCTGCTACCGCACCAAGGTCGGCAACGACGTCGATGGCGCTGACCTCGGCTACAAGCTGCACCTCGTCTACGGTGCCCTCGCGGCTCCGTCCGAGAAGGCTTACGCCTCGGTCAACGACGCTCCGGAGGCGCTGGCCTTCAGTTGGACCTTCTCGACCACCCCGGTGGATGTGACCGGCATGAAGCCGACCGCGATCCTGACCGTGGACTCGACCAAGGTTCCGGCTGCCAACCTCGCGGCCCTCGAGGACGCTCTCTACGGGACGGCCGGCACCGAGCCGCGTCTTCCGCTCCCTGACGAGGTCGTCGCCATGTTCGCGGGTGCCCAGACGGCGGTCACGCCCACCTCGCCGACCTTCGTGTCGACGACCGGCGTCATCACCATCCCGTCCGTCACCGGCGTCAAGTACCGCCGTGCGGACACCAACGCTGTCGTCACCGGGACGACCACGATCTCCGGCGGTGCCGGTGCTTCGCTGGTCATCACGGCGGAGCCGGCCGATGGTACCTACAAGTTCACGCCGAACTCCGACAACGACTGGTCGTTCGTCCGCACCGCCTAACAGCAAGGAGGCCAGAGAGTGCTCACTATTGTTGTGCCTGCCGTCGAGATCTTCGACGAGGAGACCCAAACGTTCAAGGAGTCAGAGTCGTTTACTCTGAACCTGGAGCACTCTCTGGTCTCGCTGTCAAAATGGGAGTCAGAATTCGAGAAACCGTTCCTTGGTAGGGATGAAAAGTCTACGGCAGAGATCATTGCATACATCAGATGCATGACAATTTCTCCGGAGGTTCCTTCGTACCTTTACCTGCAACTGTCTCCCGACAATCTGAACTCAGTAAACGAGTACATCAACAAGAAGATGACTGCTACTTGGTTTCCGGATGAGCAGAATCAACCGAGGAGTCGAGAAGTTATCACCGCCGAGTTGATCTATTACTGGCTGATTGCCCTTCAGATTCCACTTGAAGTAGAAACGTGGCATTTGAATCGGTTGTTCACTCTTGTCCGAGTTGTGAACATGAAGAACCAGCCTGCCAAGAAGCTTTCCAAGCGCGAGATCGGTGCAAGGAACTCTGCACTCAATGCTCAGCGACGAGCACAGCTCGGAACCCGAGGCTAGGAGGTAACCATGGCAAAACTCACTTGGGGAACTCCTGGTGAGAGGTACTACGAGGCCGGAGTCGATCGCGGGGCTGTCTACATCGATGGTGTAGGCATTGCCTGGAGTGGTCTGACTGCCGTATCCGAAAAATCCCCCGGGGGAGATGTCTCAGAGTTCTTTCTGGATGGCATCAAGTACGCCCAGCTTATGTCGGCGGAGGACTTTGAGGCAACGGTCGAGGCACTCGGCTACCCAAGAGAGTTCGCACAGTGCGATGGCACTCTCGAGGTCCACAACGGACTCTTTGCGACTCAGCAGCGTCGTAAGACCTTCAACATGACCTACCGGACCAAGGTAGGCAATGATGTTTCTGGTATTGATCTTGGATACAAGATTCATCTGGTATACAACGCGCTCGCGTCGCCCACAGACCGCAGTAACCAGACTCTTACGGATGCAGCGGCTCCGATGACGTTCAGTTGGAACATGACAACTGTTCCGAGTCAGGTTTCGGGTATTCGTCCCACCGCCCACTTCGTAGTGGACTCTCGAACGGCCAACGCAGGAGTTCTTGCAACTCTTGAGAATCTTCTCTACGGAACAAACGTGGCTGCGCCAAACTTCCCGACGGCGTCTGCGTTGGTGGCGATGTTCGCATGACTAGACTGAATTGGGATGTTCTGTCTGAGCGTCTCTATCGGTCTGGTGTCGATCATGGTGTTCTATATTTTGCCGGAAAAGCTGTTGTCTGGAGCGGTTTGACTTCAGTCAACGAGCAAAGTCCGACCGACAGTCCTGAGGTCCAGTTCTATGATGGGCAAAAGTATGTTGTCCAACAAACTCCAATTGGATTTACGGCAGAGGTCGAGGCTCTTACTTATCCCGCAGAATTGGACGAGTACGACTCATTTGGGTTCTCATACAGGAACCAACTTGATCCAGGGTACGAGATGCACATCGTCTATAACGCATCGTTTAGTCCTCAAGACGATCAACACCAATCTTTGACGGATCAGTCAGAACTTGCTCCGTTCAAATGGGTCATAACGTCCATACCCACCCAAATCGACTCATTGCGGGCAACTGCGCATATTGTCGTGGATTCCAACAACGCCAATTCAAGTGCTCTAAGTGCTCTAGAAGATCTGTTGTATGGAACAAAAACGACGATGCCTAGATTGCCTACAATCCCAGAGATCATGACTCTATGGGAGTCTCTCGGGTCGTTCTTGGTGGTCGACAATCATGATGGCACATACACCATCACAGGACCAGACTCCTGGTTCAACGTCTCCGGCACGACAATCGACATCACCAGTCCATCGATCGATATTCTCGATCCGGATAGGTATCAAATCCGATCTTGGTAAGGAGGAGCCTTGGCTACTGCAACCATATTTTCATACGCACGAGCTCTGGCGATGGAAGCGGCTACTATCATCAGCGGAGCTGTCAATGGTAGTGGTCACCTGATCCTTACCAAACACGATGGAGGTACGGTCGATGCGGGGTATGTCGTCGGGCCGGTCGGTCCCTCAGGAACCATCATTGTCTTTGCAGGAACTGGAACACCTTCTGGCTGGCTACTCTGTGACGGCAGTTCCGTCCTCCGCAACGACTATCCTGCGCTCTTTGCGGCCATCGGTACCACTTACGGAGCCGCAGACGGAACGCATTTCACCCTCCCGAACCTCAAGGGTAAAATCCCGGTCGGGCAAGACGCCGGTCAAACGGAATTCGATGTCCTAGGTGAGACTGGCGGAGAAAAGACGCATGTTCTGACGAGTGGAGAGTTGGCAGGTCACACTCACACTAGTGCAGCACACACGCACGCCAACCAGGCTCACAACCACATTCAAGATGCACACAACCATACTCAGAATGCTCACGACCACACCAGCGCAGGGCACACGCACAGCACTCCTGCACACGCGCATGCACTCAGCACTGTCCTTGCTACTGTTGTCGCTGCAGGATCAGGAACTAGCGATAATGGTGGAGGTTCTGTAGCACAGGGTGGAGCAACAGGTCGTTTCACGCACACCATTAGTGGTTCGACTGCTAGTGATGGCGCAAGCACTTCTGGTTCAACAACCCCAGGTAACGTAGGTTCTTCAACACCAACGAACCAGGCAACGACCGCTACAAACCAGGCAACCACGGCTCCAGACACACTTTCAACAACTCCAGGTGCAACTGGATCGACTGGTTCCGGCACTGCACACAACAATCTGCAGCCCTACGTCGTCATGAACTACCTCATCAAGACCTGATTGGAGGAGTTGTGTTCACTCTTACATCAAGCGGCTCCTTCAGCAAGATTGAGGAGTTCCTCCGCGGAGGAAAGCGCAAGTCCATATTCAGCCAGCTAGATGCGTACGGACGCGAGGGTGTTCGAGCCCTAGCAAGCGCTACCCCTGTGGATACGTCCGAGACCGCCAATTCGTGGTACTACGAGATCGGGCAAGACTCAAAGGGCGTATATTTGGAGTGGCACAACGACAGCATGGCGGGACAGACTCCCGTGGTCATTCTGTTGCAGTACGGGCATGGCACGGGTACGGGCGGTTACGTCCAAGGCAAAGACTTCATCAATCCCGCGATCCAACCACTCATGGACAAGATCGCTGACGGCGTGTGGAAGGTGGTGACCAGCTAATGGGCTCTATTGACGATCGTGTAGTCCGGTTGAACTTCGACAACAAGCAGTTCGAGTCGGCTACGGCTGCCTCAATGTCCACGCTGGACAAGCTGAAGCAGAGTTTGGCTTCTCCTCTCGCCGCCAAGGGCATGAATGAGGTAGCCAGCACTATTGGAAAGATGGACCTCAGTCCGCTCAGTACTCAGGTTGAAGGTGTCTCTGCAAAGTTCCTGGCCCTTGCTACGATCGGTGTCACAACCCTCTCGAGGATCACCGATGCGGCAATTTCCGCCGGAACGTCCATCGTCAAGTCACTTACGGTCGATCCACTCGCTACGGGTTGGCATGACTATGAGACCCAGATCAACGCTGTCCAGACGATCATGGCTAACACTGGTCTGGCTGGCAGTAAGGGCTTGAAGATCGTTGAGGCAACTCTTGCAGACCTCAATGAGTATGCCAACCTCACCATCTATGACTTCTCGCAGATGACCCAGAACATCGGTCGCTTCACCGCTGCTGGCGTCAAGATCAAGCCGGCTACGGACGCGATCAAGGGTATGGCCAACGTTGCTGCTCTTACTGGCGCCAGTACAGAACAGCTCGGCATGGCATATTACCAGATGAGCCAGGCCCTGGCCACCGGAACGATCAAGCTCATGGACTGGAACTCACTGGCAAATGCCAACATGGGTACCGAGAACATGAAGCAGGCTCTCATGGCTACGGCTAAGACGCTTGGTGATCACGGCGCCGCCATGGACAAGGCCATCAAGAAGAATGGCAACTTCCGAGACTCACTGCAGGCTGGTTGGCTTACCGCAGACGTCTTCACGAAGACGATGAGTGTCATGGCTGGTACCCTCGACAAGACGACGGGTAAGTACAGGGCCTTCAGCGTTGCCGAACTCAAGGCCAAGGGTTACACCGAGGCTCAGGCCAAGTCCCTGCAGAAGCTTTCGCAGGCCGCGATCGAGTCTGCGATTAACATCCGTACCTACAGCCAGATGATCGAGGCCGTGCAGGAGGGTGTTGCTACTGCTTGGGGTGCGGTCTACAAGACCATCTTCGGCAACATCTTCGATGCGACCAAGTTCTTCACTGGACTCTACAACGTCCTCTACGACTTCTTCACGAAGCCGATCTATGACTTCAACGTCTTCTTGGGTCAGTTCAAGAAGCTTGGAGGCATCAAGTCGGTAATGGATGGCATCGCAAACAGCTTTGCGGCCATCGGATCGTGGATTAAGCCACTCAAGGACGCTTGGTCTGCTATATTCCCACCCTCAAGTGCCAAGGCAATGGCAGATACCGCGAAGACCTTTGCGAACTTCACGAAGGCATTGATCCTGTCTCCGGAGACGATCAATTCCCTCACCAACGTGTTCAAGGGGTTCTTCTCGATCCTGTCTATTGGCCAGCAGATCGTAAGTGGAGTCTTCGGGTTCATCAGGAACCTCATCGGGCTCTTCTCGGCTGGACAGCCCGGTGCTTCAGGAATCCTGGCGTTTGCTTCGAATGTTA
>Ga0213918_1000225_pt1 | contig 16843 bp, 21 predicted proteins | sample McNCre217MG_FD_163422 | JGI IMG/M metagenome (GOLD analysis project Ga0213918, IMG submission 163422) | Freshwater microbial communities from McNutts Creek, Athens, Georgia, United States - 2-17 MG | ecosystem: Environmental > Aquatic > Freshwater > Creek | place: USA: Georgia | collected... | reverse complement strand
TTGCCACCAGAGCCTTACTCCATATAGAAATTTAAATAAAATTTTAGGAAGGATTGCTTTTTTACCTTCATTAACGCCCTATAGTTTGTGGGAAGTGGGGCATAACATCATCCATCATGGACAAACCAACTTGAAAGGTTTTGATTTTGTATGGGCTCCTTTATCTCTGGATGAGTATAAAAATCTAAGTAAATCAGGAAGGGTTTTAGAAAGAATTTATCGAAGTGGTTATGGACCTGCTTTGTATTACTTTTTGGAAATGTGGTGGAAGAAAATGTTTTTCCCTAGTCGTAAAGTAATGATGGCAAGGCGTCCGGAATTTATGTGGGATAACAGTTTGGTTACGGTATTTGCTGTTCTGTGGAATTCGTTACTTATATGGCTGGCCCTTGTTACAGATCAGTCGATAATATTGACTATTACTATGGGCTTTGTCGTTCCATTTATTTTTTGGAATGCGATGATTGGATTTGTTGTTTATTGTCATCACACTCATCCAAGTGTTGCATGGTACTCGGAGAAGTCTGAATGGTTAAAGGCGCAACCTTTTGTGTCCACCACCGTGCATCTAGTCTTTCCATTTAAATGGGGAGCGCTGATGCATCATATTATGGAACATACCGTACATCATGTTGATATGAGCGTTCCTTTATATAGCTTGAAGGCAGCTCAAGATAAACTAGAAGAAATGTTGCCGGGTAGAGTAATTGTCCAAAAATTTTCATGGGCCTGGTATTTCGAAACCGCGAAAATATGTAAGTTATATGATACGGACAGGAAGTGTTGGCTTGATTTTGACGGTAACAAAACAGCCGAATCAAAGAAGGTTATCTTAAGTCACTAGGATGACGATAGTTTGCAAATATCCCTAATCATGTCTATTTAATCAATTTGCTATAAAGTTAAACCTATTGGGTAGGTTAGCTATTTATTTTTAGTCTTTTAGCAAAGGGTAGCATGAGGGATGTCGAGATCAAAATTGCCTGGCAGGGAAAAAGTGACTGCCAAGCTTGTGCTATTCGTAGTTCAGCACTTTTTGCAGAGCTTAATGAAGAAGACTTCTCCAAAATACATCTTCCCATTAGTGATATTAAGTTCGATGTAAATTCATCAATTTATAAGCAAGGCGATGATGGTCAATATGTATTTACTCTCAGAGAGGGGTATGTAAAGTTACTTCGGGTTAATGAAGATGGAACTGAAAGAATTGTCAGATTAATTAGGAAGGGCGATTTATTTGGAATGGAATCGTTGCTTAGTGATAAATATGAAAATTCAGCTATCTCTCTTTCATCGGTTTACTTATGTAAGATCCCAGTCCATGTATTAAAAACATTGGGTGAAAATTCTCCACGGTTGCATAGACAGATGATGAAAAAGTGGGGTGAGGCTTTGTCTGAATCACAGTCGTGGTTTTCAGAAATTAATACGGGGCGTGCTGAGCTTAGATTGGGGCGATTTTTACTCAGATTGGCCTATGAATTTAACGGTTTAGTGATGGCACCTTTATTTAAACGTGAAGATATGGGATTAATGATGGATCTCAAATTAGAAACGGTTAGTCGAACCTTGTCCCTACTGACAGATTTAGGTTTTATCTCTGAGGTGACACGATCCTCATTAATCATTAAAGATCTTGATAAATTAAAATATTTTTGTCAGCAGGGTGGTTTCTAAAATTATTCATTAGCTCTTTTTGTCTTCGCCGATCAAGATTTTTGTATCTGATAGGTACATATGTGGCGGTATTTGAAGATTATCTGGAGCTGGTTTATTTTTATAAACTCTACCTGCTAAATCAAAAATTGAACCATGACATGGACAGAAAAAACCACCTTGCCAATTAGCTGGTAGAGATTGTTGTGGCCCGGTTTCAAATTTTGCAACTGGTGAGCATCCAAGGTGTGTGCATATGCCCACTGCCACTAGATACTCAGGCTTTATCGATCTATGAGGGTTTCTTGCGTATTCAGGTGTAAATTCTTCAGGTTTTCTTTCTGAGTTGGGGTCAGCTAATTCGGACTCAATTGTTTGAAGTGATTGAATCATCTCAGGCGTTCGCTTAACGATCCAAACAGGTTTGCCACGCCATTCTGTAGTTCTTAACTCCCCAGCTTGCATGCCCCCAATATCAATTTCTACTGGAGCACCTGCTGCTTTAGCTTTTTCTGAAGGAGCAAATGTGCTAATTAAAGGGATGGCAAATGCAGTAGTACCAAGGCCTCCGGCAATTGAAGTAGCTATTAACCAGTTTCTTTTATCTTTGTCTATGTTTGAAGATTCACATGAGCATGAGTTGCAACATTGTTCTGAATTTGTATCGCTAGATTTCATAAAGGTCTTTCTATTGTTGAAAGTTGTAACTCTCGGTTAATAGATCCACCATCGTTAAGTGGAACGGGAGAGATTCAGTGCGTTCATTCTCTAGCCCCACCATTCTTTTATTGATGATTTAAGTCAATTTTTCTTAAATATTTAGAATATATTTTTCACAATTAATACTATTTCTAGTAAATCTACTGACAAGCTGGTGATAACAATATTGTTTATTTAGAAAGATTGTTTGATGACCATTGATTTAATTGTCTTTGACTGTGGGCCGCAACACCTTCGATCGTATCCTCAGGCAATTGCTTCAGGCACTGGGCTAATGTTTCGGGGTCGGGTTTTTCAGTAGGCTTATTTTTCTTAATTTCTTGGGGCGATTTTCCGTCCCAAGAAAATGGGTTGTTAAAGCTGGGTGGGTCTGGTAGGCAATCATCACTGTATATCGGTGAGTCATCTTCAGAAAAAGGTGTCAATGAAATGGTTCTTTCAAAGATGAGAGGCTGACCAGTTGGGGTGGGTGGAAGTGTCGGCATTGAATTGATGGCTTTAAGAGCTAGAACCTCAGCAAGCTCTGATGTCTTCCATAGCGTTTCCACTTTCTCAATGGTGCCGTTTGGAGCTATTTCTATCCTAAATCTAACTTGTCCTTCATCTGGTCCTTCGATAGCTGTGCCCATCATGCTACGAACTTGCTTGCCCCAAGTGTGTCTATAGCCTTTACTATTTTTTAGTGTGTACTTTGATGCAAATGCCCATTCTTCGATGGTTGGAGATGGAGGAGCTTCTTTTGAGGCGAATTTTTTAGGGCTATCATGAACATAATGTTTTTGTTCATTTTGGTTTGAGGCAATTTCTTGTAACTTAACAGGGATGATTTTTAATTTTTCACGCTCAATATGAATATCTTGAATACCTCCATGAACTATCCATAGGTTCAGAAAACAAATATGAATAATCAGTGAAAGTGCCAGGATGAAATAAACCCTCAGATTTACTTTTTTCATCTAGTGCTGATCTGAGGGAGTGTAGATTTCTTTTTAATCATAAATGGCTATAGTTTGGTTCTATAGCCTGGTGGGGTCACATCAAGACCATTCAAAATTATTCTGATGCGCCCGTTACGGTCGCTTTCAGTGCCTTACGAATTGCCTCTGGCGTGTTCATGATATTGACAAAGCTATGAGAACCCATCATCGCTAAATCCGGGAAATTGATAGCAATCCGAAAACGAGCATATTGAGCCAATACGGTATTTTTAGAGACCAAAATTTCATATGGCAAATGGGCAGTAGATTTAAGATCCTTAAAATCGATTTCACTCATGATGTAACTATCATCTTGTGCTTTTTGGTTGCCGCTACCCTTTAGAGCAACACCAAACAAGGTTTCATTTGATCCTGGGATGTCAATTTTGAATACTGACTTTACGCCAAATTTATTTTGCGCTAGACCAGCTTCTACGGCAGCTACCGCTTCTTCATGAGTTTTGTATGTGGCCAAAATGCTAGGGTCCGTGAAATACTCCATGCCAAACATATAGTGATAACTACGAGCTTCATTGGCTGTCATACCCCTTGCGCCAAAACTCTCTAAGCTGCCTAAGGCTGTCGCTAATTTGCCTTTAACGTTTTCTAATTGCCCCTTCATACGATAAACATTCGCCATGTAAACAGGGTTGGTATAGCTTACTTGTATTTCGTTACCTACTTTAGTCAATGAAACTCTTTGTGCGGCACCAAACCCTCCATGTTCTGAGTTAGCAGCATTTTTCTTGAGTTCATCATTAGTTACAATAAAAATCACAGCATTGTTATATGGTTTGTAGGTGCCTACAAGTTCAAAGCCATTGTTAGTTAATGCAGTTTTTGTGGCCTCAGCGACGCTATCTAATGCCCCAGTAGTTTTCGACGCTAATATGAATGGTTTCAAAATTTCTGCATCGGCCCACGTTAATCCAGAAATACTTAGAAAAATGCAGGTTAAAGCCACTTTTAATACTGTTTTCATGACGACCTTATTTATTGAGATTATTGATAAAAAGATAATATATAAAGAGTGATAATGAGCTTTTGGGGTAGGTCAGAGCAATTGGTATAAACACTGTATCTACCTAATTGCGCGCTTACACACATTATTTTCTTCAGTTAAGATGCAATGCAAGAGTAGTAAAAAACATGAAGAGGTCCTGGCCTAAAGCAAGTTCTACAGGGCGAACTCTTTCAATAGTGGCTTATATGGAGATTGTTATGGCTAACAAAGATCACTGGGAAAAAGTCTATGACACCAAAGCGCCAGATGCTGTTAGTTGGTTTGCACCTCATCTAGAAACCTCTTTAAATCTTATCCATCAGGCAACTACTCAAAAAGCCGCTGCCATTATTGATATTGGTGGCGGTGAGGCTACTTTAGTTGATGATTTAATTGCTGAGGGTTATACGGATTTAAGTGTTTTAGATATCTCTCAAAAAGCGATTGATGTCGCAAGAAACCGTATTGGTCAGCAAGCTGAGAAAGTTCATTGGTATTGCGCCGATATTACGCAAGCCACTTTGCCCCAGAATTATTTCGATGTTTGGCACGATAGGGCTGTTTTTCATTTTTTAATCGACCAAGCTGATCGAGATAAGTATGTGCATCAAGTCATGCGCTCAGTTAAGCATGGCGGTTATGTGATCATGTCCACATTTGGCCCAGAGGGACCTTTGAAGTGTAGCGGCTTGGATGTTGTGAGGTATGACTCAGACCATCTTCATGGTCAATTCGGTTCACAATTTCAATTGATTAATAGTTCAACTGAAATTCATCAAACCCCCATGGGGACTACTCAACAGTTTCTATATTGCTTTTGCAAGATGGTGTAGTTGATCAAATGTCGTGAACTCTAGCGTTAATGTATTAACCTATAGCTATTCAAGATTGCTAATGTAAGGAAGAGTTTTCATGTTTGATGAATTATGGGATAGGGTTATTGATTTAGATGAGGCTTTAAGCCATGGCTATGACAATCGCCAAGAAGATCTTTTATATTTGATTGAAGATTTAGAAGATACTTTCCATGAGGCGTATGGCCAAGTGCCACCTTGGGAGAAGTATCTATTAGGCACTGCAAGAAGCCATGTGGAGTCTAACTTTTTAAAAGCAGCTTTGAATGCTGTTTCAACAGCGATGGAAGTTTCTCAATATTCAAATGAAGAATATTGGGGTGCTTACAAATACACCAATCCTCGGGCTCAGGTTGTTGATAGAAATATAAGCTAATTTTTTAGATTCTCGAGATTCATTCATTGGTGCTTGGAAATTTTCTCAATCTTCCTAAAACGTTCACAAATAAGTGATCTAATAGGCCAATGAAAATTCTTATTGCTATAAAAAATTCTTTGCCCATGAAGCTCTTTAAATTTATTTTTGCTATCGGTTTATCAATACTTAGTGTGAACAGTTTTTCTGAAGAGTTGGTGGGGGATCAAGCATCTGTTCTTCCGGAGGTAAATCCCATACCGAGTCTAGACGATGATTGGCGCTATAGCATCGATGTTTCAGCTTGGGCTCCAGCATCATCGGCAAGTGCTTATAGCACCTCTGGAACCTATATTGGATCGAGTCACTCCTCGATGGAACAAAATATGCAGGGTGGTGGTGGGTTTGCCATGCTTACTGGCGAAGCGCACACAGGAAATTGGGGCGTGTTAGCTGACCTTGTTTATTGGAAGGTTAGTGATGGTACAACCATGACGAAGTATGTGACCAAAAAAACCTCTACTTACGTGGGGGTTAGTGCCAATACAGAGCAAACCATGATGACTTTGGCAGCTACATATACTGCGTTTAGTACACCATCGTTATATATCGATACCTTGTTTGGCGCTAGATATGTTTCATCAACAACAGCTGCTGATGTGAATACAGTTTACCGAGTGGTATCTGGTGTTAAAACAAGAACTACTATCAGTAATACTCAAGTTAGTAACACAGATCATTTGATTGACCCTATTGTTGGTGTTAAAGGTAGATATCGAATTGATGATACAGCTTGGTATCTTCCTTTCTACGCTGATATTGGCACAGGTTCTGGCTATCAAAACTTCACTTGGCAAACATCGGCTGGCGTAGGTTATGCATTTCCTTGGGGGGAAGTGAATCTTGTATATCGAGCTATGTACTTTGCTTTGGGTGGTTCAGATGGCCTAACAAAGTATTTAAATTATGGTCCACAGTTAAGCGCGACTTTTAAGTTTTAATTAAATCATCAGCTGGTACTGGTTTTTGAGATAGGTGGGGTATATCTGCCGATATGGTGGGTGCTTTGATTCCGGTTTAAAGTTATGCATCTTCTCTAAGCTTGTGGGAGTGAATTAATTGCTGAAATTCCTTAGCCACTGTTTAATTGGAGTTATATTTTTTGCTGCCGGCACAGTTCATGCACAGTTAACTGAAAATGATCGACAGTTGTACGCCACTTATGAAAATGGTGAACAGATCCCTTATATATTAACGACAGTTAATCTTCAGACACCTCGATATGCTTTGATACTGCAGCCTGGTGGTAACGGCAGTATGTATAACTATGGAAATTTTTTAATTCGCTCTAGAAATATTTTTGCTGACTATCAAACAGTCGTTGCAGATACGGATGCGACACGCAGTCCTGAAAGAATGAGAGGTATTGTTTATGCCTTAACTGCTCAATACCCAGGTATTAAAGTCTATGTCATTGGGACAAGTAATGGCACATTTAGCACGATGGCATTAGGTCAAGATATGGATGGAGAAGTTGCTGGATTTATCCATACATCCTCTTTGTCAGCTATTGGCCGATATGACACAAGACACCTTAAAAGTAGGCATTTAATTGTTCATCATGAGTTAGATGCTTGCCGAGTGACGCCTTATGAATCCGCGAAGGCTAATCATGAGAAATTTGGCACAGAATTTATTTCTGTTACGGGTGGTGAATCCTATGGTGATGCATGTTTGGCACAAAGCTATCATGGGTATAAAAATATTGAGGCTCAGGTTGTTAATCAGATTAAGGCATGGATTGAGTCTGCCCCTTAATTCTCTTGCGAATACCCTCATAGAATTTCTGTTAATTAAATGAGTTTTAATATAGTTGGCACTCCTTTAGAATGAAGCTCTATCTAGCTAAAAGCATTTAAATTTAAGCCTTAATTTTCATGAAGCAACATCCTATTACTGCCATGTTAGGCATATCCTTGGTGATTATTTTGATTGCCTTGGATCAAACGGTTGTTGGAACCGCATTGCCTAGTATTGTTGCCGATCTAAAAGGTTACGATTTATACCCTTGGATTGCCGCAATCTACCTATTAACTAATGCTATTTTTATTCCTATTACTGGTCGTTTAGGCGATATACATGGCAGAAAACCTTTCCTTATTAGCGCAATTATTCTATTTACCGCTGCATCGGTTTTTTGTGGGTTAGCTTCTTCTATGTTGCAGTTAGTCATTGCTAGGGCATTGCAGGGTGCTGGGGGTGGTATGTTAGTGGGGTCAGCTTTTGCTTGTGTCCCTGATTTATTCCCAAATCTTAAAGAGCGCGTGAAATGGCAAGTCATGCTGTCATCTTCATTTGGCATTGCTTCAGCTATTGGCCCAGCTTTGGGTGGAGTGATGACGCAACATTGGGGGTGGCGCAGCGTATTTTTTGTTAATTTGCCTGTGGGATTTCTCGCATTGATGATGGTATGGAAATATTTACCTTTAATCGTGCATCACGATTCAGAAAAGTCTGGTTTAGATTGGTTGGGTGTTGTGCTCTTGGTATTTGCCTTATTTACTTTATTAATTACCTCGGAATTGGGCGCATCATTGGGTTTCCTTAATCCAATGCTTTGGGGTCTTATCCTAAGTTCAGTACTATTTGCCTACTTATTTTATCGGCATCAGATTCAAAGTCAGAGGCCCATTATGCCGCCTCACCTTTTAGAACACTCAACAGTTCAACTGCTCTCAGTATTGTCATTTTTGAGCGGGGTGATGCTTTTTATATTAGTTTTTTATATGCCTCTTTTGTTGCAGGCAGGATTCTCATTGTCACCTAAAGCATCAGGCGTCATCGTGACGCCTATCTTGGTGGGGATTACGATTGGTAGCATCATTAATGGTCGAATTCTGGTTCGTATCAAACATACTCGCTTTATCTATTCAGCAGGAGTACTGTTGCTGATTGTCGGCTTACTGATGCTAACCCAAGCGAGTCAAGCGGCTAATCGTGTTTACTTGGCTTTAGCTTGTGCCTTTTGTGGTCTTGGATTTGGTTTTCAAATTCCCAATTTAACGCTGCAAATGCAGGCATCAGTTGCCAGGGCGGATTTGGGGGCTTCATCAGCACTGGTTCAAACTTTAAGAACAGTCGGGAGTATGTTTGGAGCAAGTCTTGGGGGATTGTTTTTGAATTTATCGTTTACTCGAGCGATGAATGCCCACTTGAACGATTTAAATATTACAGACGATCAAGTTAAAGGTTTATTTAACACACCACAAATTTTAGTTCGAGAGATTGATCAAGCGAAGCTGTTTGATTTAGCCAAGCATTTGGGGATTGATGCGAATTCATTATTGGAACAATCGCGCTTAAATTTAATTAGCGGCGTTCATTTAGCTTTATGGGTGGCCATCATCATTGCCGGAGTGGCTATTTATTTAAGTTTTAAATTGCCTAATATGACTCATATCCCTCATGTGGTTCAGGATACTTTGGCCGAGACTCCTGATGACTATCTTTAATCAATCTTAAAAGATTGATTGAGGTTCCCAATCATTGATGAGATGAAGGGAACCTTTACATCAATAGCCAGTTAGCTCCAATCGCCGCCACCAGAGCTACCATCATCCCATGAGCTGGCGTCATTAACACCAAAATCATAATCATCTGCTGGACGATTGATATCGGGGTTGACGATATTTTGTTGTGGATGGCGATCACCCATAAGATTGTGTGCAAGTGCCTCTCCCGCCACCATGCCGGCACCAAGTGCAGCACCTGTTGCTAGTGAACCCATCAAACCTGACCCCATGCCTGGACTAGCTGGTGGGTAGCCCGGTGGATAGGATGGTTGGCCTGGGTTATATCCAAAACCGGTATTAGGGTTCGTTGTAGGGTTAATTGGAGTAATCACTTGAACAGTTTGTCTGCTATTCATGTAGCTTCTGTATAAAAGGAATAAAGCTAAGGCAATGAGAGCTCCCCAAAGAATAGGGCTACTCCACCATGGGCTTGAAGCTTGGCCTTGATGATTGGTGGCATAGAGGTTATTTCTTAAATGCGCCACAGCTTCTGGTTTTGCAAAGCTTAAACCAGGCGATAATTTTTCCGCTATGGCTAGTTCTTCACGGCCAGCATCAATACGATGTTGTTTTAGGCGAAGCTCGGCTAAAACAAAATGCGCTTTACCGCTTTCTGGGTGATTTTTGATGACCTGAGACATCATCGCATCGGCTTGATCTAACTGACCGCTTTCTATCACGGTATAAACATCGTGCAAGCTTGGCTCAGCACTAAAGCTAAATGTGCTGAAAAGCACTATCAGAGCGGCGAAAAGTATTTTTTTCATAAAACCCCTTTAATAACTTACTGTGTGGTGATACTGACAAGCTTCATTGTATCTATCATCTTGCCATAAGGTCGGGAGGTGTGCTGGGTACTATTTTCCAGCCTGATGGACAGGTGCTGACATATGGGTAATAAGACTTGGTTTTTTGGCAATAGTACCAATTGTTGCCATTTGGTGCTTGGGACATATTGGTGGTCATATCACCTTGTGTGGCATAAGGGGGTTGAGAGACTGTAGGTTGTTGAATATAAACGGGTGGTTGTGCGTAAACTGGTGGGGAAGGATAGTAAACGTAGGGGTAGGGTTGGTAGCTATTTGCTACTGCGCCACCCACAATTGCACCTGTGACAAAGCCAGGGAACCAATAGCCACCATGAGCAAATGCCTGAATTGAGAAAATATTTGAGGCAATCAGGGTGAGTCCCATTAGTATTTTTTTCATCATATTTTCCTTTTAGGCTAAATTTCCACGCTTTCCTCTTAGACAAGACGAAATCTTTAATTCTTACGCTAAATTTTTAATTTTCCTCGTCATATCAAATTGATGAATAATATTGCCTATGAATCAAGCTTCTAGTAAAAAAATTCTTCATTTAATTGCTCTATTTGAGGCCTTAAAAGGTTTGGCTGCAATTGCTAGTGGCTTTGGGGTGTTATCTCTGATTCATCATGATGTTAGACACCTTGCTTCGGAATTGATCGGTCATTTTGGAATGGACCCTCATCAACATTATCCAGTGTTAATTCTTCAAGCTGCTGATTACATAGCAACAACGCCTGCTACATCAATCTTGTTGATCGCATTTTCTTATGCGGCTATCCGTTTGGGGGAGGCTATTGGTATATGGCTTGGAAAAGCTTGGGGTGAGTGGTTGGCAGCCTTGTCAGGTGGGTTGTATATTCCGTTTGAGTTAAGGCATCTGATCAATGATTCCTCAATCATTTCTTTAGCAGTACTGTTATTTAATTGTGGGGTCGTTGCTTTTATGGTGATGCAATTAATGGCTAGGCGTTCGGTTAAATCAAGCTCCAATTAGCACTTTTCAAATATTTACTCTCAACTTTGATAACCCGTTGTTCAGTAATGTCATTTAAATGTTGTACAACGCTAGGGTAAGATTTACTTTTATTAATTAGAAATTTCGAGGTAACGATGGCAACAGTACAAGCATATGACTCCAAGACTATTTTTTATCATTGGCTTAGCGCAGGCATTATTTTGGCGCTTTGGTTAATTGGTCAGAATATTGACTCTTTCGCTAAAGGCGATCCTCGAGTGATTGTGAGGAGTATTCATATTGCTTTAGGCGTTTTGTTAGCAGTTGTCTTTTTCTTAAGACTTAAGTGGAGATTGACGCAAGGGGTTAAATTGCCTCAAGCAACAGAGGGTGCCCAAGGAAAAATGGCTGTTGGAGTTCATCATTTGCTATATCTTTTACTTGGCTTAACAATCGTTGTTGGGTTGATTGCTGTTTGGATTCGTGGCGATAATATTTTTAATTTATTTCAGGTGCCAGCTTTTGATCCATCTAATAAAGCCTTGAGAAAAGATATCGTTGAGTTGCACGAGGTGCTAGCAAATGGCTTGTTGTTCTTAGGTCTTGCTCATGGTCTCATGGCTGTTTGGCATCATAAGATTGTTAAAGATGGTGTTTTAAAAAGAATGTGGCCTGGATTGAAGTAATCTAGCCCCACTTCCAAGATTTAAAGCCACTTTTTTAAAGTGGCTTTTTTGTTGTTTGGTTATCTGTAGAAATTGTCATCTCTTTGTCACATATATTTCTATAAAATTGGAAATATGAAAAATAATGACGCAATCTCTGCTTTTCTTGCCCTAGGTCAGGAGACCCGCCTCAACCTTTTCCGTTTAATAGTTCAGCGTGGAGATGTTGGACTGACACCGAGTCAAATCATTGAGAAGTTGGGTATTCCTAATGCCACCTTGAGTTTTCATCTAAAAGAATTGGTGAATGCCAAATTGTTATTAGTAGAGCGACAAGGCAGGAATCTTATTTATAGCCCTAATGCTGGGCTAGTTCATCAATTAAGTGGTTTTCTATTGGAAAACTGTTGTGGTGGTCAATCGTGCGTACCAGTTTCATCTTTAAAGAAAGTTAAAGCCCAATGAAGCAATACAACATCCTATTTATATGTACTCATAACTCTGCTCGCTCAGTGCTGGGCGAGGCTTTAGCATCAACTCATCCAAGTGGCTTATTTGTAGGTTATTCAGCTGGTTCAACGCCAGGCACATCAGTTAATCCATTTGCTAAGGAATTAGCGATCGAGATGGGGTACGACGAGAGCAAGTTAAGAAGTAAGAGCTGGGATGAATATGGTTCGCCTGATGCCCCGAAGATGGATTTTATTATTACTGTTTGCGATAACGCAGCAGGTGAAGTGTGCCCTGTCTGGATAGGTAACCCTGTCACAGCGCACTGGGGGTTTGCTGATCCCTCTCATGTACAGGGTTCAGATGAAGATAAGCATAAGGCATTTGTGGAGTTCACCGTTGATATGAAGAAGCGTTTAGATATTCTTGCTTCAATGCCCTTAGATACATTGGATTCAATGAGTTTGAAAGAAATTCATACTAATTCATGAGCCAGATTGCACAAAAACTATCATTCTTAGATAGATACCTAACCGTTTGGATATTTACTGCGATGGCAGTAGGTATTGGCTTAGGTTACTTTGTGCCAAGTATTGAAGGGTTTATTAACCAATTTCAGTCAGGCACAACGAATATTCCCATTGCAATTGGATTGATACTCATGATGTATCCACCATTTGCTAAGGTGAAATACGAAGAACTACCAGATGTATTTAAAGATCTGAAAGTATTTGGTTTAGCTATTTTGTTGAACTGGCTGATTGCTCCAACTTTAATGTTCCTGCTGGCCATTACTTTTGTGCCTCAGCAACCAGAATATATGGCTGGATTGATATTGATTGGCATCGCTCCTTGTATTGCCATGGTAATTGTGTGGAATGATATTGCTAAAGGTTCAACGGAGTATGCGGCAGGATTAGTAGCATTTAATGCTGTATTTCAAGTGTTGTTCTTTAGTCTTTACGCTTACTTCTTCTTAACAGTATTACCGCCATATTTTGGCTTTACAGGGTCAGTCGTTCATATCACCATTGGTGAAATAGCTAAAACAGTTGCCATCTATCTAGGCATTCCTTGTGTTGCTGGATTTTTAACTAGAGTGGTGATGCTTAAGTTCGTTAACAAAGACTGGTATCAAAATACTTTTGTGCCAAAAATTGGCAAGATAACTTTGATTTCCCTCTTATTCACAATCGTTGTTATGTTTAGTTTGAAGGGGAAGCTTATCCTTCAATTGCCGATGGATGTGGTAACGATAGCGATTCCTTTGCTTATCTACTTTGTTGTGGTGTTCGTATTAACCTTCTTCATAACTGGCAGGATGAAGGTGGATTACAAGCGGTGCTGTACCTTATCTTTTACTGCAGCTAGCAATAACTTTGAATTAGCAATTGCTGTAGCTATAGCCGTATTTGGGATTAATTCAGGCGCGGCATTTGCGGCTGTAGTTGGGCCGCTTGTTGAAGTGCCTATTATGGTGGGGCTTGTTTCTGTGGCGCTTTGGATTAAAGAGACTTATTTCTCCAGTGCAACAGCGTAGGCTGAGCAAATGTGAGAAAGTTTTGCATTTTTAATCAGAAGTAGCTAATCTGACGATAACTATTTATCTATCATGCTATGTCTCATCACCATCTAATTAAAACTAATTTATCCGAATTACGACCCACTCAATTTTCAGTGGGCTATGCTGAAGTTGTCAAAAAACGTGCTGAATGGCGAGCTCTTGGAAAAAAGAAAAGCCAGGAATTAATCAAGAGCCATTGGTTCCCGAGTATTTTGGGGCCAGAGGGAAATTATTTCATTGTGGACCATCACCATCTTGGCGTGGCGCTACATGAGGAAGGTCAAGAAACAGTTTTTCTAACGATTCTTAAAGATCTATCTTGGTTAAATTGGGATGTCTTTTGGAAGGTGATGGAGTTTCACCAATGGGTGCATCCTTATGATGAGCGAGGCCGTCGCAAAGATTTTAAAAACTTGCCACAACATATAGCTCAGTTGAAGGATGATCCATTTAGAAGTTTGGCTGGCCTAGCTCGCGAAAAAGGGGCTTTCGCAAAAGACCTGAGCCCATTTAATGAATTTTTATGGGCTGATTATTTTAGGCAACACATATCGTTAAAAATGATAGAAAAGTCTATGGACAAATCTTTGATTGAAGCCATGTCGTTGGCAAAATATCAAAAAGCTTCCTATCTTCCTGGGTGGATTGGTGGTGAGAACTTGGAGGAAAAGTTACTATGATCCAAGTGGATATTATTCAGGTCGTTATCAAAATTTTATTGGCCCTATTGATAGGCGTTGTTTTAGGCCTTAATAGATGGCTACATCATAAATCAGCTGGTATTCGTACCCACTCTTTGGTTGCCGTTGGATCTGCGTTATTAATACTGATGATGGAGGGTTTTGGCCAGTTTGATTCACAAGCCTTGTCCAGAGTTATACAAGGTCTAATTACAGGCATTGGTTTTCTAGGTGCGGGTGTCATTATTCGTATCGACCGCACTCAAAAAATACATGGTTTGACAACTGCAGCGAGTCTTTGGGTGACGGCTATCTTGGGCTCCGTGGTGGGATCTGGTCAATATGCATTAGCCATGATTGGCATGATGAGTATTTTGTTGGTGCTTGTATTAGGTGGGGTTTTCGAAAAATTGACAGGTCATTTATTGGGCATAGAAAGAACTTCAGAAGTTTCAGGTGATGAACTTGATGGTAAATGAGAAGCGTTTAGATTGGTAATCATTTCTTTATAAGCAAGCTATTCATGACACATGGGTGACATGAAACACCATTAAAATCAGGGCACTATTAAACATACTGAAAATAAATCCATGCTAGAACATATTGAAGACCACGAAGAAGATTCTGTTGATAAACAAGAGGCTGCCCAAAAAAGTACTTTAGTAAGCGTTGTCATTAATATTGCATTGACGATTTCTCAAGTGGTAGCAGGTGTTATCTCTGGATCACAAGGTTTGATTGCTGATGGTATCCATTCTTTGACAGACTTAGTGGCTGATTTTGTGGTTTTATTCGCTAATCACCATAGTGCGAAAGAAGCAGATGATGACCATCATTACGGACATCAGCGCTATGAAACAGCTGCTTCATTATTTCTAGGGGTATCTCTTTTGGTTGTTGGTTTAGGGATGCTATGGAAAGCTGGCGAAAAAATTATTGATCCTGTGGCTCCAGGTCAAATTCAGATCATGGCTTTGTATGTGGCATTGGGATCATTGGTTGCCAAAGAACTATTGTTTAGATACATGCTTTCTGTGGCAGAGCGAGTGCGCTCTTCTATGCTCATTGCTAATGCTTGGCATGCAAGATCTGACGCAGCTTCATCCTTAGTAGTAGCTGTTGGTATTGGTGGCGCTTTATTAGGTTATCCAATCCTTGATTCGGTCGGCGCATTGGTGGTTGGTTTGATGGTGGCTAAAGCCGGCTGGGGATTTAGCTGGGATGCGCTTCATGATTTAATGGATCGTGCTGTTTCAGAAGAGGAACATCAAAAAATTGAAGCCATCATTAAATCAACGGAGGGAGTTAAAGGGTTTCATGACCTTAGAACTCGCAAGATGGGCGATATGATTTTGGTTGATGTTCATATTGAAGTTGATAGACATTTAAGTGTGCAGGTAGGCCATGATGTTGCTTTAAACGCACGCAATCAAATCATGAAAGAACTACCTGTTCTTGATGTGATGACTCATATCGATCCGGTTTAATGTTTAAGTGTATGCAAAAGCTGATCCAATATTTATTGGTCGTTTATTTTCTAGCAATGGGTATGCAGACCTATGCCGTTGCTGAAGAAGCTCATGATGCTCATGACGGGCCGTCTATGATCTTCACCTTGGGTCCTGTATTGGATAGAAGCTTGACGGATAAAAAAACAACTTACGGCAGCTCTGTCGGTTTGGAATTTACTGCGATAGAGCATCAACTTGAAATTGAAGTGGGGGCTCAGTATTTAAGTAGTTCCTCTCCTAGGGTGCTAGGTGGCGTTATTTTGTTCAAAAAACCGTTTGAGTTATCTCATGGAGTTGAATTGGAAATTGGATTGGGGCCATCCATCTCTCGAAAAATCAGCCCATCAGGTGGCTGGCAATCAGGCATTACTTTTTCACCTGAGTTAATGATTTGGCCAACTAAAAAAATCGGTTGGTATATCAGTCCAGAGTACAACCGAAGCTTAGGTAAAGATGCAGAAAAATCAGTGGGTTTATCCATTGGACTGCTATTTCCTCTTTAACAAGCCCACTCTTTAGAACTAAAGTATTAGCAAATACTTTATAAATTCATGTAACTGAAATATGGTCTAACTAGACTGTAGATTCTTTAGTTAATGCTTGATGAATAGGATGAAACATGAAAAAGTTCGGTAATTATTTAATCGCAATTTCTTTAATTTTTTCTGCGGCCGTATGGGGTGCAGCGTTAATTGATCAATCAAGTGATGATGACTTGGTAATTGGTGTGGTTACTGGGTTTAAGCCAGCCGTTGACACGATGGGTAATGTGACCGGAGATTAAAGCTAGGCTAATTTAATGAAGTGGAGTGAGGTGAGCAGAGCTAATGCTTAGTTAATTTTCTTAAAACCTACAAAAGCCGCTTAATGCGGCTTTTGTTGCTTGATGAACAAGTTAACTTACATATTTTTAAGGGCTTCGTCTCGTGCAAGATTTCCCCAATTTTGTAAATGTTTCATGTTTCCATTAAATGTTTTCCAGCGAAGAATTTCTTCGCACAAAATCTCAACATCCTCATAACTCATATCAGAAATATTCTCTAAGCTAATGAGTTGTGTGTTGATAAATCT
>Ga0213918_1000218_pt1 | contig 17463 bp, 16 predicted proteins | sample McNCre217MG_FD_163422 | JGI IMG/M metagenome (GOLD analysis project Ga0213918, IMG submission 163422) | Freshwater microbial communities from McNutts Creek, Athens, Georgia, United States - 2-17 MG | ecosystem: Environmental > Aquatic > Freshwater > Creek | place: USA: Georgia | collected... | reverse complement strand
TGCCATGACGCTGCAAAGCGTGGCCTTGGACGGCGCACGTTTCAACGAAACCCTCTACACCTGGATGGTGGTCGGTGACCTCAAAATGGAAATCGGCTTCATGGTCGATGGCCTGACCGCCATGATGATGTGCGTCGTGACCTTTGTGTCATTGATGGTTCACCTCTACACCATTGGCTACATGCAAGAGGACGAAGGCTACAACCGTTTCTTCTCGTACATCTCTTTGTTCACCTTCTCCATGTTGATGCTCGTCATGAGCAACAACATGTTGCAACTGTTCTTCGGTTGGGAAGCCGTGGGCTTTGTGTCTTATTTGTTGATCGGTTTCTGGTTCAACAAACCCACCGCGATCTTCGCGAACATGAAAGCCTTCTTGGTCAACCGCGTGGGTGACTTCGGCTTCATCTTGGGTATTGGTTTGATCGCGGCCTACGGCGGCACTTTGAACTACACCGAAGCGTTTGCCAAAGCTGCTGAATTGGGCGCACTCACATTCCCTGGCACCGACTGGATGTTGGTGACCGTGATCTGTATCTGCTTGTTCATCGGCGCGATGGGTAAGTCGGCTCAGTTCCCACTGCACGTGTGGTTGCCTGATTCCATGGAAGGCCCCACACCGATCTCTGCGTTGATTCACGCAGCGACCATGGTGACGGCCGGCATCTTCATGGTCACCCGCATGTCGCCTTTCTTTGAGTTGTCAGACACTGCGCTGAACTTCATCTTGGTGATCGGTGCCATCACAGCCTTGTTCATGGGCTTCTTGGGTCTGATCCAAAACGACATCAAGCGCGTTGTGGCTTATTCCACACTGTCGCAACTCGGTTACATGACTGTGGCTTTGGGCGCTTCTGCTTATTCAGTGGCCGTGTTCCACTTGATGACCCACGCGTTCTTCAAGGCCTTGTTGTTCCTTGGTGCCGGTTCCGTCATCATGGGCATGCACCACAACCAAGACATCCGTTGGATGGGCGGCGTGCGCAAGTACATGCCCATCACTTGGATCACGTCCTTGTTGGGTTCGCTGGCTTTGATCGGTACACCGTTCTTCTCAGGCTTCTATTCCAAAGACAGCATCATCGAAGCTGTGGCTGAAAGCACCTTGCCCGGTGCAGGCTTCGCCCACTTCGCGGTGTTGGCTGGCGTGTTCGTCACAGCGTTCTACTCGTTCCGCATGTACTTCCTCGTGTTCCACGGCGAAGAGCGTTACGACCAAAACCCTGACGCACACCACGACGACCATCATGCGCATGATGACCACCATGCTGATCACGGCCATGACCACGGCCCACACGAGTCCCCATGGGTGGTGACAGTGCCTTTGGTCTTGCTCGCCATTCCTTCTGTGCTGATTGGCTTCTACACGATTGACCCCCTGTTGTACGGTGAGTTCTTCAGCGACGCCATCTTCATCAATGCCGACAAGCATCCCGTGATGCACGAGTTGGCCCATGAATACCACGGCGCTGTTGCCATGGCCCTGCATGCGCTCAGCACAGCACCGTTCTGGTTGGCTGTCGCAGGTGTGGCTAGCTCTTACTACATGTACATGATCAACCCAGCAGTGCCTGCGGCGATCAAACGCGTGTGCCACCCCATCTATGTTTTGTTCGAGAACAAGTACTACCTGGATTGGTTCAACGAAAACGTCTTGGCCCGTGGCGCACGCGCTTTGGGTACCGGTCTGTGGAAGGGCGGCGACCAAGCCATCATCGAAGGTGGTGTGGTGAACGCTTCTTGGAAGTTGGTGGGTTGTGTGTCTTCATGGACACGTCAGTTGCAAACTGGCTACCTCTACCACTATGCCTTGGTCATGATCCTTGGCGTGTTCTTGCTGATGACGTGGTTCGTCTGGCTCAAATAAGGAGAATAAAAAATGGGTTTATTGAGCCTTGCCATTTGGACACCAATTCTGTTTGGTGTCATCTTGCTCGCCTTCGGGCGTGACGAACATGCGAAAGTGGTGCGTTGGATCGCGTTGATCGGTTCTGTGGTCAGCTTGGCTGTCACTTTGCCGTTGTTCAACCACTTCGATGTCTCTACTTCAGCACTGCAATTTGTTGAAAAGTCGATGTGGATTGAGCGCTTCAATGTGTTCTACCACCTCGGTGTGGACGGCTTGTCCTTGTGGTTCGTGTTGCTGACCGCTTTCATCACTGTGATCGTTGTGATCGCGGGTTGGGAAGTGATCACCGAGCGCGTGAACCAATACATGGGCGCGTTCTTGATCTTGAGCGGTTTGATGATCGGCGTGTTCAGCGCGGCCGATGGCATGCTGTTCTATGTATTCTTCGAAGCCACATTGATTCCGATGTACTTGATCATCGGTGTTTGGGGCGGCCCCAACAAAATCTACGCTGCGTTCAAGTTCTTCTTGTACACGTTGCTGGGTTCTTTGTTGATGTTGATCGCCTTGATCTATCTGTACACCCAATCGGGCGGCAGCTTTGATTTGGCTGTTTGGCACAAACTGCCATTGCCAATGTCTGCACAAACCTTGTTGTTCTTTGCTTTCTTTGCTGCGTTTGCGGTGAAGGTGCCGATGTGGCCTGTGCACACTTGGTTGCCAGACGTGCACGTGGAAGCGCCTACCGGTGGTTCTGCTGTGTTGGCTGCGATCATGTTGAAGCTCGGTGCTTATGGTTTCTTGCGCTTCTCAATGCCTATCGCACCTGATGCCGCACACGAATACGCATGGCTCATGATTGCTTTGTCGCTCGTGGCCGTGGTCTACGTGGGCTTGGTGGCCATGGTGCAAGAAGACATGAAAAAGCTGGTGGCTTATTCGTCGGTCGCGCACATGGGCTTCGTGACTTTGGGTTTCTTCATCTTTAACGACATCGGTGTGTCTGGCGCAGTGGTGCAAATGATTGCCCACGGTTTTGTGTCTGCTGCCATGTTCTTGTCGATTGGTGTGTTGTACGACCGCGTGCACTCACGTGAAATCGCTGCCTACGGTGGTGTGGTCAACACCATGCCCAAGTTCGCTGCCTTTGCTTTGTTGTTCGGTATGGCCAATTGCGGCTTGCCAGGCACAGCAGGTTTTGTGGGCGAGTGGATGGTCATCTTGGGTGCCATCAAATACAACTTCTGGGTTGGCTTTGCCGCTGCCTCAGCCTTGATCTTCGGCGCGGCTTACACCTTGTGGATGATCAAGCGCGTGTATCTGGGCCCCGTGGGCAATGACCACGTCAAAGAGTTGACCGACATCAACGGCCGTGAGTTCGTGATGTTGGCCTTGTTGGCAATCGCCGTGTTGGCCATGGGTATCTTCCCCAAGCCCTTCACCGATGTGATGGATGTGTCCGTGGCTGACTTGCTCAAGCACGTGGCCATCTCCAAGTTGCCCCAATAAAGAGGGATTGAAAAATGTTTGAAAAACTGAGCATCGCTGCGGTTTATCCCGAAATGCTGTTGGCTGTCATGGCCATCGTCATTGCGATGGTGGACTTGTTCGTCAAGTGCCCACGTCGCACCACCACGTATGCCTTGTCGCTCCTCACCATCGGTGTGGTCGCGTACTTGGAAGCCGTTGCCGCCACACAAGGCCAAACGGTGTATAGCTTTGGCAACATGGTGGTCTCTGATCCCATGGGCAGCTGGCTCAAGTGCTTTGCAGCGTTGGCTGTGATGGTCACTTTGGTCTACGGCCGTCCTTATGCTGCTGAGCGCGACATGTTGCGCGGTGGCGAGTTGTTCACCTTAGGTCTCTTTGCTTTGTTGGGCATGTTCGTCATGATCTCGGGCAACAACTTCCTCGTGTTGTACCTCGGCTTGGAATTGCTGACTTTGTCTAGCTACGCCATGGTGGCCTTGCGCCGCGACAGCGCCGTGGCCAGCGAAGCTGCGATGAAATACTTTGTGTTGGGCGCGATGGCCAGCGGCTTCTTGCTCTATGGCTTGTCCATGTTGTACGGCGCCACAGGCTCGCTCGACATCAGCACCGTGTTCAAGGCTGTGGCCTCGGGTCAAATTAAGCACCAAGTGTTGGTGTTGGGCTTGGTCTTTGTGGTCTGCGGTTTGGCATTCAAATTTGGTGTGGTGCCTTTCCACATGTGGATCCCTGACGTCTACCAAGGCGCCCCCACAGCCATCACCTTGATGATTGGCGGTGCACCTAAGTTGGCAGCATTTGCCATGACCATCCGTTTGTTGGTGGAGGGTTTGTTGCCCTTGGCCGTGGACTGGCAGCAAATGTTGATGGTCTTGGCCATCGGCTCTTTGTTGATTGGTAACTTGGCCGCTGTGGCGCAAACCAACCTCAAGCGCATGTTGGCGTTCTCGACCATTGCCCAAATGGGTTTTGTGTTGATCGGTTTGCTCTCTGGCGTGGTCAACGGCAACACTGCCGCTGCAGCCAATGCCTACAGCTCATCCATGTTCTACGTCATCACCTATGTGCTGACCACCTTGGCCACCTTCGGCATCATCTTGCTGTTGGCCCGCGAAGGTTTCGAGAGCGAAGAAATTACCGATCTCGCTGGCTTGAACCAACGCAGCCCCCTGTACGCAGGTGTCATGGCCGCGTGTATGTTCTCGCTGGCTGGTGTGCCGCCGCTGGTTGGCTTCTACGCCAAGCTGTCGGTGCTGCAAGCATTGATCGCTTCAGGCCACGCCGGTGCGATTGTCTTGGCTGTGTTTGCCGTGATGATGTCGCTGATTGGCGCGTTCTACTACTTGCGCATCGTCAAGGTCATGTACTTTGATGCACCCATCACAGCCACCACCGTGTCTGCTGGTAACGACGTGCGCGTGGTCTTGAGCCTCAACGGCGCCTTGATCTTGATCTTGGGCATCTTGCCCGGTGGTTTGATGGCCTTGTGTGCCAAAGCCATCGTGTCCACGCTGGGTACCTAAGCACTTGCCACCTCACACAAGCCAGCTTTCGAGCTGGCTTTTTTCATGATGACTCAAAAAACCACAACTGATAGCCACTTGGTCGAACACACGCTAGACCACGTCGAGTTACTCAAAGGCCACTTCTTGCATGCCTTTCGCGATACCGTGCGCTTGCCCAGCGGCGACACCGCCACACGTGAGTTTGTGATTCACCCCGGCGCGGTGATGATCATCGCCATCCGCGACGATGGCCGTTTGGTGATGGAGCGCCAATATCGCTACCCTGTGCAACAAGTGATGATTGAGTTTCCCGCGGGCAAGCTCGACCCAGGCGAAGATCGTTTGGTGTGTGCCCAACGCGAGTTGCTGGAAGAAACCGGCTACCGCGCCACCGAGTGGGCCCATGCAGGTGTGTTGCACCCCGTCATCAGCTACTCCACCGAGTTCATCGACATTTGGTTTGCACGCGGTTTGACCCAAGGCGAGCGACAACTGGACGAAGGCGAGTTTCTCGATGTGTTTGATGCCAGCGTGGACGAGTTGCTGGCTTGGTCACGCGACGGCCAGCTGACGGACGCCAAAACCCTCACAGGGTTGCTCTGGTTGCAAAACCACCTCAGTGGTGCATGGCCCCTGCAATGGCAGCGCATCTGACTGTGGCAACGCGTGTGATGCCTGCTGCGGGATAATTGCGCCATGAAAGTGTTAGACCTTCAATGCGCCCAACACCATGTGTTTGAAGGCTGGTTTGGTTCCGAGGACGATTACCAAAGCCAGCTCACACGTGGCTTGCTGAACTGCCCGATGTGCGGCGATGCCAGTGTGACCAAAAAGCTCAGCGCACCGCGCTTGAACCTGAATGCGACCGAGTCCTCTGACAACGCAACGCCCACATTGCCCAGCCTACAAGACGTGGCCAACCTAGAACCCGCACAGTTGCAAGCCGCTTTGCTGAAGATGGTGCGTCATGTCGTGGCGAATACCGAAGATGTGGGCAACAGCTTCCCCGAAGAAGCCCGCAAGATGCACTACGGTGAGGCTGAGCAGCGCAACATTCGCGGCCATGCCACACTTGAAGAAACCGAAGAATTGATGGACGAGGGCATTGCCGTCATGCCCTTGCCGCTGCCTAACGCGCTCAAAGAGCCTTTGCAGTAAACCGCTGCACAGCGGCCAGTGTTTGCGCCAAAGCATCGGGTGCATCACAGGGGATGACGATGCGCTCGTCCATGCCGCGCAGCCAAGTGAGTTGTCGCTTGGCCAACTGCCGCGTAGCTGCCACGCCCAACTCGTGCAGTTGGGGCAAGATGCTTTCGGGGGCGGCGCCTACAGCCTCTGCACGGTCGAGCAACTCCCACGCTTGGCGGTACCCCACACAGCGCATGCTGGGCAAATCGATGTGCAAGTCACCTCGCGCACGCAGGGCTTGTACTTCGGCCAGAAATCCTCCCGCCAGCATGATGTCAAAGCGCAGCGCAATGCGCGCATGCAGCCATGCGCGGTTGACGGGCTCTAGCGAGAGCAGGGGCATCGTCAGTGCTGGTTGCGTTGCACGCGTGGCGTCTGCTTCAGCAAACCATTGCGACAAAGCTTTGCCGCTCACGCGCCACACTTCGAGTGCGCGCGAGATGCGCTGTGCATCGTTGGGGGCGAGTCGTTCGGCCGTGATGGCATCGACCTTCGCCAGTTCGGCATGCATGGCGGGCCAGCCTAAGGCGAAGGCTTGTTGCTCAATCTCAGCGCGCAGCTCGGGTTGTGCGGTGGGCAAGTCGTCAATGCCATCGCGCAAGGCTTTGAGGTAGAGCATGGTGCCGCCCACCAGCAGAGGCAGCTTGCCGCGCGCGCGGATGTCGGCCATCAAGGTGGTGGCATCGCGGGCAAACTCAGCCGCGCTGTAGGCGTGTCGTGGGTCGCGGATGTCGATCAAGTGGTGGGGAACTTGTGCGAGTTCATCGGCATTGGGCTTGGCCGTGCCAATGTCCATGCCGCGATACACCAAGGCGGAATCCACGCTGATGATTTCAACAGGCCATTGCTGTGCGATGGCCAACGCTGCCGCTGTTTTGCCGCTGGCCGTGGGGCCAACCAAGGCGATGGCATCGACGGTCCAACCTGCCGCTTTAGACACGCGGGCCTCCGTAGCGACGTACCAAAAGCCAAGCGCTCAAGGCTGTACACACGGCCCAAAAAGCAATGCCGTGTGCCATGGGAAACACGGTGCCGTCGGCATACACGCCTAGCCACAAACCCATGGCAAAGGCGATGGCCATCATCAAGAAACCACCCAAGGCAGACGCTGCCCCTGCCGCTTTGGGAAACGGACCCACCGCACCGCTTTGACCGCAGGGTTGGTGAATGCCGTGTGCGATCACAAATAAATAAAACGGACCCACCAACCCGAGTACCGAATGCCAACCTAGCCAAGCCGATGCAGCCATCAACAGGCCACCGGCCAGACTTAACCCGCCACCGATGGCGACCGTGCCGGAGACCCCAAAGCGTGGCAACAAGCGACGGCAAACCAAGGTGCCAACGATGTAAGCGAGTGACATGGATCCCATCACCATGCCGTATTCCATGCGGCTCAAACCGATGAGTTTGATGAACACAAACGAGGATGTGACCAAAAACGTGAACAAGCCACCAAAGGAGCCGACCGTCAAACAGGTGAAGGCCACAAAGGTGGGGTTGCGCAGAATTCGCCACCATGTTTTGCGCATGATTCGCCATTGCAAGGCGTAGGGGTTTTTGCGTCGAATGGACTCTTTGAAAAAGATCAAAACGCAGATCAGGCTCAACAAACCAAAGCCAATCAAGACAGCCAAGGCCATGTGCCAGCTGATGGCCTCGGTCAGCCAGGCCCCCAACGGCGCACTCACACAAGCAATAAAACCTAGGCCTGTCAACGCCTTTGACATCACGCGTGCGCCAGTGTTGGGTGTGTACAGATCGCGCACGATGGCGCGGCCACACATGACCACGGCCCCCATGGCTGCGCCTTGCACGGTGCGCCACACAATGAGGGTGTCAATGGACGGGGCGAGTACGCACAGCACACCGGCCACGGTGTAGGCGCTCAAGCTCCACAGCAACACGGGGCGACGGCCCCACAAATCAGACAGGGGCCCCCAAAACATTTGCGACACACCAAAGGCCAAGAGCATCGCGCTGAGGGTGAGCTGGGCGTGTGCCATGGTGGCGCCAAACTCTTGGGTGATGGCGGGGAGCGCTGGAAGGTACAGGTCGGAGGTGATGGGCTGGATGCCCAACATCATGGCCAACAGCAGCACCGTCAAACGGTTGGACATGGTGGGTCTCATCAACGACCGCGCAAAAACAGCGCGTCGAGTTCGCGCATCGACAGTTGTCGCCAAGTGGGGCGACCATGGTTGCATTGGTCGGAGCGCTCGGTGACTTCCATTTGGCGCAGCAAACCGTTCATCTCGTCAATCGTGAGTTTGCGGTTGGCACGCACCGCGCCGTGGCAGGCCATGGTGGCCAGCAGTTCGTTGCGTGCGCGTTGCACCACGGTGCTGGCATCGTGTTGGCTTAATTCGGCCAACACGCTGCGCGCCAGTGCCACCGCATCGCCTTGCGCCAAGCTGCTGGGCACGGCACGCACGGCCAAGGTTTTGCTGGACAGGGTGGAGATTTCCAAACCGAGTTCTTGAAGCGCTTCGGCGCAGGCCTCTGCGGTGGCGACCTCTTGCGCGGTGGCAGGGAAGGTGGTGGGAATCAGCAGCGGTTGGCTGCTGATGCGCTGCGCATCAATTTGTGTTTTGAGTTGTTCGTACACGATGCGCTCGTGCGCGGCGTGCATATCGACCAACACCAAACCTTGGGCGTTCTCGGCCAAGATGTACACGCCATGCAGCTGCGCGATGGCTTTGCCCAAAGGCCAAGTTTCGGGGGCCGCCTCTTGCAGTGACGGGGCGGGTGCGTTGGCAGCACTGAATGCGCTGAGCGCAAAACTTTGCGCAGATTGTTCTTCAGCAGCCAAGCTGGTGCGGGGTGTGGGTTGCCACAGCGCGCCTAAGTCAGACACACGTGTGCCAGCCAGCGGCATGGGCGCTTGCTGCCAGTTGGCGTTGGGCCAGCTGGGGGCTGCAGGTGAGCCGAAAGCGTTGGCGTTACCAGCAGCCTCTGACGTCCCTGCCATTGGCAGCTCATGGTTTTGTAGGGCTTGCGCCATCAGCATGTTGGCGCGCGGCACGGCCAAGGCGTTTTCTACCGCGTGGCGCACCGCTTGGTGCACCTCACGGCCATCGCGGAAACGCACTTCAATTTTGGTGGGATGCACGTTGACGTCCACACGTGTGGGGTCAATCTCCACATACAGCGCATAGATGGGTTGGCGGTGGCCGTGCAGCACATCTTCATACGCGCTGCGTGCGGCGTGGGTGATGACTTTGTCGCGCACATAGCGGCCATTCACATACGCAAATTGGTGATCGGCGCGTGAGCGTGCGGCGTCTGGAATGCCAGCGCGTCCCACCACCGTCACATGGCCCGATTGGTAATGCACGGCCACCGAGTTTTCTAAAAAGTCGTCGCCCAATACATCGGCCAAGCGGCGGTCTAGCGCGGCTTGGTATTGTTTGTTCAGGTCTTCGCCCGAAGTGGCGTCAATGGTTTGCGCGCGCCATTGCTCGACCAACTTGCCTTCATGCCAAATGGCAAAACCCACTTCAGGGCGGGTCAAGGCGTGGCGACGCACGGCTTCTACGCAGTGGGCCAGCTCGGTGTTGTCGGTCTTTAAAAACTTGCGGCGAGCGGGCGTGCTGTAAAACAGCTCTTTGACTTCCACTGTCGTGCCTTGTGCGCGAGCCGCAGGTTGCAACTCACCGCTGCGGCCATCGAGCAGCATGGCGCTGTCTTGGTTTGCCGTGCGCGAGAGCACTGACAACTCAGACACCGATTGAATCGCGGCCAACGCTTCGCCGCGAAAACCCATGGTGCCCACCGATTCAAGCTCGGTGAGGCTGGTGATTTTGCTGGTGGCGTGGCGCTTCAACGCGACTGGCAATTCCGAAGAAGGAATGCCCACGCCGTTGTCTTCCACGCTGATCAGGCGCACACCACCGGCCAACAAGCGCAGTGTGATGTGGGTCGACCCCGCGTCTAGCGCGTTGTCCACCAGTTCGCGCACGACGGACGCAGGTCGTTCGACCACCTCGCCAGCGGCGATTTGGCTGATGAGTTCATCGGGGAGTTCGCGGATGGCGCGTGGGGGTTGGGTAGCAGGGTGCACAGCCTCATTTTAGAGGCAGGGATAATGCACGCCATGGAACTTATTACCTTCTTGATTGACTTCATCCTCCACGTGGACCGCCATTTAGAGGCCTTCGTGACGAACAACGGCACCTGGGTCTATGCCTTGCTGTTTTTGATCATTTTTGTGGAAACTGGTTTGGTGGTGATGCCGTTCTTGCCTGGCGACTCGCTGCTGTTCGTGGTGGGCGCCATGTGCGGCGTGGGCTTGATGGACTATGGCTTGTCCGTGGCCTTGTTGCTCACCGCTGCGGTGGCGGGCAACCAAACCAACTACACGATAGGCCGCTTCTTTGGCCCCAAGGTGTTTGCGTGGGAAGACTCCAAGTTTTTCAACCGCCGCGCTTTTGACCAAGCCCATGCGTTTTACGAGCGTTACGGTGGTGTGACCTTGATCGCCGCGCGCTTCATGCCCTTTGTGCGCACCTTTGCGCCGTTTGTGGCGGGTGTGGCGCAAATGACGCGTCGCAAGTTCACCCTTTTTGATGTTACGGGTGGTGCTTTGTGGGTGGGCGGCATCGTGACGGCCGGTTACTTCTTTGGCAACATCGCTTGGGTCAAAACCCATTTGGACAAAATCATCTGGGCGATGATTTTTATTCCTGGTGCTTTGGCCATTTATGGCTCGTGGAAAGCCTCACGCACCGCACACATCAGCGCTGATTAAACGCAGCGTTAGAACCCACGTTCAGCGCGGCGCATGTCGCGCAGCATGAACAAGTACAAGCTCTCCACCTTGTCGCGTGCCCAAGGTGTTTTGCGCAAAAACTTCAGGCTAGAACCCACGCTCGGGTCGTGTGTGAAGCAGCGAATGTTGATGCGCTCGCCCAATTCCTCCCAGCCGTAGTAGTCGGCCAGTTCGGTGACGATTTTCTCCAGCGTCATGCCGTGCAGCGGGTTTTTGGGTTGTTCGGGTGCGTCGGTCATTGCTTTAGGTGTTGCGTGTTTTGGCCAGCGGAGGGTTGCGTGAGAAGTAGCGTTCAATGCCTTTCATCAGCGCATCGGCCAAGTCGTTTTGGTATTGAGGGCTGACCAAACGTTGCTCTTCTTCGGGGTTGCTGATGAAGGCGGTTTCCACCAACACGCTGGGAATGTCGGGTGCTTTCAACACGGCAAAGCCTGCTTGCTCCACGCGTGGTTTGTGCAATTTGCCAATGTGTTTGATTTGCCCCAGCATGGCGCTGCCGAGTTTGAGGCTGTCTTTGATTTGCGCGGTGGTGCTCATGTCAAGCAAAGCGCGTTGCACGGCGGCATCCTGAGTTTTGATGTTCAAGCCGCCAATCAAATCAGCACGGTTTTCTTGCTTGGCCATCCACTTGGCTGCGGCACTCGATGCGGCGCCATCGCTCAGGGCAAACACGCTGGCCCCTTTGGCGTCAGGCGTTTGAAACGCGTCCGCATGGATGCTGATGAACAAATCGGCCTGCACGCGTCTGGCTTTTTCCACGCGTTGTTGCAGCGGCACAAAGTAGTCGGCATCGCGCGTGAGGTAGGCCCGCATGGGCAAATTGCCGTGCTTGGTCTTGATGACGGTGTTGTTGATGCGGTCACGCATGCGGTGGGCGATTTTGAGCACCACATCTTTTTCGCGTGTGCCGCTGGGGCCTGATGCGCCGGGGTCTTCGCCGCCGTGGCCGGGGTCCAAGGCCACGATGATGTAACGCTCGCTGCTCTGTTGTTGGTTGACCGATGCAGCCGTGGTGATGGGCGCAGACGCTGTGGATGCCGCAGGCGAGGGCAGCTCGGGTGTGGCGTTGGGTTTGGCCATCAAATCGCCCACAGGGTCGGCACGTGTGCCCAATTTAGACGCAGAGGGTGTAGGCGTGGCCGTCATCGACGGCGCGTTGTAGGTGGTGCCGCCTTTGAGCTTGTCCACAATTAACGCTTCCAATGGATCGGCCACATCAGAGGGGTAGAGGTCAAGCACCAAGCGGTGCTGGTATTGGGTGTTGCCAGTTTTGACGGGCAGCAAATTGAACACTTGCGGCTTCACCATCTGGCGCAGGTCCAGCACCAAGCGCACGGTTTTGTTGGCGTATTGGCCCACACGTACACCGGTGATGTACGGGTCGTCCGAGCGCACTTTGCCCACGAGTTCTTTGAGGGCGGGGTTGAGCTCGATGCCTTCAATGTCCACCGCCAAGCGCGGTGGGTTGGCCACAAAAATCGGCACGGTTTTCAGCGCTGTGTCGCTTTCAATCGTCACGCGTGTGTAGGCCGCAGCCGGCCAAACGCGCACGGCCACAATGCTGGCGCCCCAGGCAATGTCGGCACTGCCCAGCAGCAACGCGAGCGAGCCGCCTTGAAGCAGGCTGCGTCTTTGGATGCCCTTGTGTTGCGTCATGCCAGCAGCTCCTGCCCGCGTGGGGTGAGGGCGCTGATGCGCACTTGGCGTTGCTCGGCGTCGTCCACTTGGATGTCGAGTTCAAGGTCTGGCGTGGGCATCACGCCAGCGGCGTTTTGCGGCCATTCGCAGAGCTTCAGGCCCGCGCTGGCGAAGATGTCACGAAAGCCAGCGTCTTCCCACTCGCGTGGGTCGCTGAAGCGGTAAAAGTCAAAGTGCCACACCTCGCCCGCATTCACGGTGTAGGGTTCGACCACGGCATAGGTGGGGCTTTTGATGCGGCCCTCGACGCCCAAGGCGCGCAGCAGGTGGCGCACAAAGGTGGTTTTGCCTGCGCCCAAGTCGCCATGCAAGGCGATGCAAGCATTCAGGTTGGCGCGTGTCAATGCGGCGGCCAGCTGCGTGGCAAACGCAGCGGTGGCGGCTTCATCGGGCCAAACCAGAGTTTTTACAATGGGCGAATTGTTCAAAGGTATCCGTTGTCTATCGATTACAAATTGTTGCTCACGCAAATTCAGGCTCTAGGGCAAACACTGGGATTTTCGCAAATTGCGGTGGCCCCTTTGGATTTGTCCTCGGCCGAGCCACATTTGCAAGATTGGCTGGCCCAAAACTTCCACGGCAGCATGGACTATATGGCCCGTCATGGCATGAAGCGCGCCCGTCCTGCCGAGCTGGTGCCGGGCACCTTGAGCGTGCTGACCGCCCGCATGAACTACCTGCCGCGCGACACAGCCGATGGCTGGCAAGACGCCGAGTGGCAACGTTTGCGCAACCCGAATGAGGCCGTCGTGTCGGTCTACGCCAGAGGACGGGACTATCACAAGGTGTTACGCAACCGGCTCGACACACTGGCCCAGCAAATTGACGCCTTGTTGGTCGAGACGCTCAAACCCAATGGCTTTGAATACCGCGCCTTCACCGATTCAGCCCCCGTGTTGGAGGCCGAGCTGGCGACGCGCAGCGGCCAAGGCTGGCGCGGCAAACACAGCTTGGTTCTGAACCGCGAAGCGGGTTCGATGTTTTTCTTGGGCGAGATTTTTCTGAATGTGGCCTTGCCCGCATCCGAATCCACCAGCGCCCACTGCGGCCAGTGCACGGCGTGCATGGATGTGTGCCCCACGCAGGCCATCTTGGCCGAAGGCTTGGTGGATGCACGCCGCTGCATTTCGTATTTGACGATTGAGCATGACGGCGCCATCGACGAAGCCCTGCGCCCCTTGATGGGTAACCACATTTACGGCTGCGACGACTGCCAACTGATTTGCCCTTGGAACAAGTTTGCTCAAAGCTCGAGCTTGCCCGACTTCGATGTGCGTGCAGGTTTGGTGGGGCAGGGCATGGTGCGCTTGTTGGTGTGGACCGAAGACGAGTTTTTGCGCTACACCGAAGGCAGCCCTATTCGACGTATTGGTCATGTCCGCTGGCTGCGTAACTTAGCTGTGGCTGCGGGCAATGCACTGCGGCAGGCGGACGATGCAGCTTTGCGCCAAGCGCTACAGGCCCACCTCACCCACACCAGTGAGGTGGTACGTGAACATGTGCAGTGGGCCTTGATGCAAGGCGTGCGCGAGGTTTAGGCACCTTCGCAGAGCCCGAGTAACATCATTGCATGGCAATCTTCACTCGTTTGGTACTCGCGCTGTTTGGCATGGCTTTCGCCATTTTGTTTGCTATAGGCGTGTTGTTTTGGTTGGCCTTGTATGTGGCATTTGCCAGTTTGCGTTGGCTGGCAACAGGTCAAAAACCGCAAGTGCTGATGATGTGGCAACAAATTCAAGCGATGCGCAAAGGGATGCAAACGGGACAGAGTTCAAGCTGGTCCAGCTGGTCTCGCACCAGCGATGGTCAATGGCATGAAGCGCATGGACATGTCTCAAATGGTGATCACAAAGCGGATGTCATAGAAGACGCCGTGGTGCGCGAAATCCATGACAAGCGTAGCTTGCCCTAACTCAATCACCGCCAGCGCGTAGTTGTGTTTGATTAATCATCAAATAAAACTTTATCTTTGGACGGTGCCATCACATTGATCAATAGATCTTGGCTATCTGCTTTGAACGCCTCTTCAAAACGCCAAGTGAATTGGTTGGTCACGCGTTGTAGCAGGCGCTTGGGTACGCCGTATTGTGTTGGCACACGATAGCTGCCTTCAAAAACCGCAAGCCCATCCTCATCTTTGTAAACGCGAAAATGCAATGGCGTAATCAATGTTGATGCGGCCATAACGAGGGTTTGCACATCACTGACCTCAATGGACTCTTTCGCCTTGGCGCGCGCGTACAGCTGAATTGCAGAACCCGACTTGTCGATCGTTGTGTGTAGCGGATATGCCAACCCGTACATCGCCATCGAATCAATTTCGTCAGTGGCTGTATTGAGCTTGCTTTCAATGCCTTGCGAACGGAAAAACGTAAGCAGCACATCGGTAGAGATGTCCGCAGGCTTGTAAAACGACTTTTTGGTGTCGGCCACTTTGCTACGTGTTTCTTCAATGATCTCAATGATGTGCATGGCCATCCGAGGTGCGTCATTGCGATGGACTTTGGCATCGGCCAACACAATGTGCAGGACTTTGATGACATCTTCAAACGCGTGCATTGAAATGCGAATGTCTGCAATGGCCGTTTGCACGATATCTTGTCGGTAATCCATATCCGGCTTGCGCATGGGGTACGTCGCATAGGTCAGCTGATCCGCAACTATTTGCACCAGCGGCACCGAGAAAAAATAGTGCATCAATCCACGCTCTTGACGCACCCTTTCATAAAAAGAAGCAATGATTTTTTTTAGTCCTGTAGTACCGCCGTATTTTTGAACAAGGTCTTGCATGTTCTTCTATCAACGCCACATAGCCACTCGTTGTTTGTCACGCACCGCCATCAAACACGATTGACGTTTGATCGGACTGCTGATCTTGTCGCAACCATACGAGTTAGATGCCACCATAGCGCGGCAATAAAACACGCCATCTGATGATGAAATTTGATCGCAGATTACTGCATTCACCATGGTTGTCGCTGTGCAAAGGTATTGCTCGTCTTTGTTTCGTTTCATTTCGCAATCACGCACAGACTCACAAAATCCGGCCAGCGACATGGCCAATAGCAATGAACCGATGAATAGATGCCGCATCTTCATTTTTAAACCCCTTTGTTAAGGTTTAAAGGTACGGTTTTAGACCTTGATGTGCTTCAATTCATTGCTGCATGTAATGGTTGATAACAGCTTTGTAATTTATGAACTCACTGAAATCTTGCCCTCAATGCGTACTTTTCTATCAGGCGTGACTTGTAAGTGAAGGTCACCGCCATGTGCCCTGACTATTTCTTTGCACAAACTCAATCCAAGACCCGAGCCCGCAATGACACCTCTGTCTTCACGCTGTACTTGGAGATGTCTGTAAAACCGCTCAAAGACACGGTCATCCAAGCCATCTAATGTGAGATTCGTTGTGTTGCAGATCGAGAAATAAACTTGCTGACCCATCACGCGCGCTTGAAAGTCGATCGAGCCGTTTTTGTCGTTGTATTTGATGGCATTGCCGAAGAGGTTGTTCATCAATTGAAAAATCAAATCTCGATCTGCATTGATACGAATAGTTCCTTCGATTTCCTTCTTTAAGATCAAGTCTGGTCTGTAACTTTTGATCTCATCCATCATTTGACCCACCAAATCGTTGAGGTTGACCTCTTCTTTCTCAAGTCCAATTTGCCCAGAGTCGGCTTGTGAGAGAAAGAGTAATTTGTTTGTAATCGAGATCAAACGCTCCACCTCCTCCGACACCAAAGACAGCTCCATTTGTGTCGTTGAACCATCGGGTACGTGGTTAATCAATCGGTGCAAATGGCCGCGAATAATGGTGAGTGGCGTTCGTAACTCATGGGCGGCATCACTTGAAAATCGCGCAGCTTGCGTGTAATTGGCTCTCAGCCTGTCAATCAACTCGTTGAAGTATTGAATGAATACGCCAAATTCTTTGAAATTGTCCTTGGTCTCTAAATGTTCATGAGGGCTTGAAAACTTGATGTGTCCAAATGCGCTTTGCAAGTTCTTAATCGGTTTCAGCACGACATAAATAATGAATACCGTCGTCAGAACCACAAAAGCAATGAGGATAGGCAACATTTTTATAGCGATTTGATTTCTCACTTCCAATATTTCGCTGAGTGATTTTTGAAACGCTGCTGCATTAACGCCGATGTAGAGCTGCTGCGAATTCCGTAAGACACGTACCACGCGCCAATTTTTTTGATCCCACTCCATGCTTGTGGTTTCGAAAGGTTTTGTATGCAAGGGCTCCCATTCAACCTGTTGAGAGGCCAAGCTACGCGCAAACTCTGCTACCTCAGTGCTTGGTTTGACGTTGTCGACAAATACAAGCATGTCATTGGAATGAAGATGCAAGACCGTCTTTTCAAGATTCGCTTGAAACACGTTCAAATCAAGTTGTCCGGTGTTGGCATCCAACTCTTTTTGCACATGCTGAGCCAATACTTCACTGAAGTACATCCGGAATGGTTCACCGCTGGTCCACCTAACCACCACGCGAGATGCGACGACCACCGACACCACACAAAGGGTGATCGACAAAAAGACGTGTAACTTAAATGAGCGTCTCATGGCGATACGTTATTGAATCGGTAGCCTACGCCACGAATGGTCTCTAAGGGAAAGGCTTGCAAAGCATCTGGGCGGGCGTCGTCCAATTTGCGGCGGAGTCGTTGAATGCAGACATCGACCACGTTAGTGCCCGGATCAAAATCGACATTCCATACTTGTTTGAGGATTTGCTGCCTAGAAAAAATTTGTCCTGGTGACAACATCATGCATTCCAGCAACATAAATTCGCGTTGTGTGAGGGTGGCCGCATGCTCGCCCCATTGAGCGACACGTGAGAATCGATTGAGGGTTAAGCCACTTTGCGAAATGGAGGCATGTGCGCTGCCCGACTGTCTTGCAATCAAAGTTTTGACACGCACAATCAACTCTTCAATGAAAAAGGG
>Ga0213918_1000215_pt1 | contig 17878 bp, 12 predicted proteins | sample McNCre217MG_FD_163422 | JGI IMG/M metagenome (GOLD analysis project Ga0213918, IMG submission 163422) | Freshwater microbial communities from McNutts Creek, Athens, Georgia, United States - 2-17 MG | ecosystem: Environmental > Aquatic > Freshwater > Creek | place: USA: Georgia | collected... | reverse complement strand
TTAAAGCTAAGTTCCTAAAGAACTTGGCAATCACCATCAAACGCCCACGCTTATCGGCTGTATGTTTTTAATGAACCACTCAACTACTTGAGCAACTACGCTGCGATCAGCGAAGCCTTGCAGTATACATCGGATTTTTGAACATTTCGAAGAAATTTAAAAAATCTTTTCTACCACCTCCACTAATCACGTTTCGGGTTAACCCTTAACAGTTCTCATCAGCGGAGCCCGTTAGTATAGCACTACTTTTTGGCTTCGCGCAACTATTTTCAAAAAAGTTCGCAATCAGCTCTTCGCACCTTATTTCTACAAAGCCTGCGCTTTATCTAGATAGAAGCCGCCCAAGGGCGCCCTTGATAATGGGGCATGTCTTTAATTACTCTACAGAACGCCCAACTCGCTTTTGGGCACGTCGCTCTCCTTGATCACGCAGAGTTTTCCCTTGAAACCGCTGAGCGCGTAGGCCTGATCGGCCGCAATGGTGCTGGCAAATCCTCATTACTGCGCATCTTGGGCGGACTAGAAAAGCCTGACGATGGTGACTTACGTGTCCAGCAGGGCTTGCGCGTGACCTATGTGGCCCAAGAGCCTCAACTAGATAGCAACGCCTCTGTCTTTGAATCCGTGAGTGCGGGCTTAGCGCGCGTCATCCACCTGATTGATCAGTACTCTGCCGGTGAGGGCGATCTCACAGCCATGCAAAACGAGATTGAACTCTTTGATGGCTGGAACTGGGAACAACGCGTGCAAGAAACATTGCACCGCTTGCACCTTGACCCCGATGCCCGCATCAGCGCACTCTCTGGCGGCACGCTCAAACGCGTCGCACTGGCACAAGCCTTGGTGACATCACCCGACGTGCTCTTGCTCGACGAGCCCACCAACCACTTGGACCTTGACAGCATCGAGTGGCTGGAGCAGCTTTTGATTGATTTCAAGGGCAGCATCATCACCATCACGCATGACCGATCGTTCTTAGATAAGGTCGCCACTCGCATTGTGGAACTGGACCGCGGTCATTTGTTGACTTACCCCGGGAACTTCTCGCAGTACCAATTGCAAAAAGAAGAACAAGCCGCCCAAGAAGCGGTGATCAACGCCAAAGCCGACAAACTGCTGGCCGGTGAAGAAGTATGGATTCGCAAAGGCGTAGAAGCGCGCCGCACACGCAGCCAAAGCCGCATTGGACGCCTAGAAGCTTTGCGCAGCCAGCGCGAAGCTCGCCGCGAAGCCGTCGGCCGTGTGAAGCTAGACGTCGCCAGCGGCGCCCCCACAGGCAAGATCGTGGCCGAGCTCACCGAAGTGGACAAAGCCTTCGGCGGCAAGGTGATTACCAAAAACTTCTCGGCGACCTTCTTGCGCGGTGACAAGATTGGTTTGATCGGCCCGAACGGCGCAGGCAAATCAACGCTGTTGAAAATGATCTTGGGCGAGCTTGAAGCCGACAGCGGCAAGATCCGCCAAGGCGCGAATCTGCAAGTGGCGTACTTTGACCAAATGCGCAACGCGCTAGACATGGACGCCTCGCTCGAAGACTTCATCAGCCCAGGCAGCGAGTGGATTGAAATTGGCACCCAGCGCAAACACGTCAAAAGCTACTTGGACGATTTTTTGTTCTCACCCGCTCGCGCCACATCTCCTGTGCGCTCGCTGTCTGGCGGTGAGCGCAACCGCTTGCTGCTCGCTCGTTTGTTTGCGCGCCCAGCCAACGTCTTGGTGCTGGACGAACCCACCAACGACTTAGACATTGACACACTGGAACTGCTAGAAGAGTTGCTGCAAAAGTATGACGGCACCGTGTTCATCGTCAGCCATGACCGCACCTTCCTAGACAACGTGGCCACCAGCACTTTGGTGTTTGAAGCCACAGAGGACAACCCCGGCTTCTGGCGCGAATACGAAGGCGGCGTGCAAGATTGGCTCATCCAGTCAGAGCGTGCCCGCAGCCTCGCCCCTCAAACCAAAGTTTCCGCACCCGTAGCGGCCAAAGCGACGGCCGCAGAAGCGCCCAAGCCCGCAGCCCCCGCCGCGAAGACGCGCAAGCTCAGCTACAAAGAGCAACGCGAACTGGAAGCGCTGCCTGCACTGATTGCATCGCTCGAAGCGGAGCAAAAAGAAACCCAAGCCGCCCTCAGCGACAACAGCCTGTACGCCAGCGACCCCGCCAAAGTCGCGAAAATTCACAAACGCGACACTGAAATTGAAGACGCACTGATGACAGCCCTTGAACGCTGGGAGCAACTATCCTCACCGGCATGAGCAGCGCTGAACTCTTTGCCCTGATTGCCCTCGCTACCGTGGGCACCTTCACCCCCGGCCCTAACACCGCCCTGTCAGCCACGCTCGCAGCCAACCACGGCTTGCGACGTGCGCTGCCTTTTGTGTGCGCCGTGCCTGCGGGCTGGGGTGTTTTACTCGTCCTCAACGCAGCCGGCTTAGGCGCACTGGTGCTGGGCTTTCCACCGCTGCGTTGGGGTCTGCTGGCGGCCGGCGTGTTGTATTTGCTGTGGCTCGCTTGGAAACTCGCCAGCACGCAGCGCTTGAGCGATGCTGCACAAGGCCCCATCGTGGGTTTCAAACAAGGCGTGATGCTTCAGTTCATCAACATCAAAGCCTGGTTCTTGGCCATGTCAGTGGTGAGCGGCTGGGTCATCGGCCACGACGACACCCCCGCACGTCTGCTGGAAACATTGCCCATCTTTATGTTCTTTGGACTCGCCAGCAACTTCACCTATGCATGGATAGGCGCCAGCTTGCGCCACTGGCTGCGCGGCCCAAACGACACCGCGCAGCGCCTGCAATGGTTCAACCGACTGATGGCCTTGGCGCTCTTAGGCACGGTCGCGTGGATGGTGCGGTCGGCGCTGCAAACACTCTAAACACGGGCCGCACGCGCTGCCGCACAGGTGACTGCGGGTCTCAGTCGTGACTGTTTGTCTTGCCATTCGTCTTCAGAATCAATGCAAACAACCCACATCACGCCATGGGACAACTCTATTTAGTGCGACACGGGCAAGCCTCGTTGGGCGCCGCCGATTACGACCAACTCAGTCCTTTGGGCCTGCAGCAAAGCCATCGCCTCGGCGAGCATTGGCAAGCGCAAGGCCTCACGTTTGATGCCGTCATCACCGGCGCACTCAAGCGCCATGCACAAACCTTGGCAGGTATTCAGCAAGGCATGGGAACACGACATGAAGCACAGGTTTGGCAAGGCCTGAACGAATACGACAGCGAAGCCCTCATCCGCGCCATTCAACCGGGCGAGCTGGTGAAACCCACCACGCCAGAGGGCTACAAACAGCATTTCCGCTTGCTACGCGATGGCCTCACACAATGGATGGCCGGCGTGGTCAGCCCGCAGGGCATGCCCAGCTACACCGAGTTTGCAAAAGGCGTCACGTCAGCGCTCGACCACATTCGCCAACAGCACGAGGGGAATGTTTTGCTTGTGTCCAGCGGCGGCCCCATTGCCACGGCCGTGGCGCATGTGCTGCGCGTCAGCCCTGAAACCAGCATCGAGCTGAACATGCGGCTTCGCAACAGCGCGGTGAGCGAGTTCAGTTTCAACGCCAAGCGTCACAGCCTGATCGCCTTCAACAGCGTGCCGCACTTAGAAACGCCCAGCCACAAAGACTGGGTGACGTTCGCCTGAAGGCTGAAATATTTAAACGCGCACCGTGCTGAGCGGCAGCGCCACCAGCTCTTGCAGCAGCAGCGCCAGCTGCTCGCCAGCGCTGTGCACCAGCGCTTCGCCTTTCGCCGCAGTGGCCGCCGCCGCATTGCCCGCGGCACCTTGGAGGTTGTAGTCCTGCATGTGCCAGCCGAGCTTGGCGCTTTTGCCATTGCCCAAGACCGGATAGTGTTTGGCCCGGTCTTGCGACGTGGAGGCAAAGTTTTGGGCCTCCGCCATGTTCACGCGATCGGGCGCCAGCGCCCGCATCATGGATGTTTCAATGTCACCCGCGTGAATGCCAAAGCGGTGTTCGTCCGCAGAGAACTGCCCCATCACGGCCGCATCCAAGGGCAAGTTGTACCAACTGCTGCTGTAAACAATCAGGCCATGCTGGGCACGCAGCTCGCGCGCCACCACATCCATCAGCCCCACATTGCCGCCGTGTGCGTTGAACATCAGCAGCTTCTTCACACCCGCGCGTGCCACCGAGGCACCGATGTCGCACCAGAGTTGGATCAAGGTTTGTGGCGACAGATGCAGCGTGCCAGCAAAGGCCGTGTGCTCGGTACTCAGGCCCAGCGTCTGCGTGGGCAACACCAGCACGGGGTCTGTGGCAGCCAAGTGCGTCAATGCAGCGTTCACCACGCCATCGACCAACACCGTATCCACCGACAGGGGCAAATGCGGCCCATGTTGCTCGGTCGCACCCAGAGGCAACACGGCCACGGTACGCGCGGGGTCGAGGGCCGCAAAGTCACGGGTGTTGAGTTCGGCCCAACGGTGTGATGCCAAAGCGGGGAAGGGGGTGCTGGTGTGCGCAGTCATGAGCGCCATCTTACTTTCCTGCCATGGCTTGGGCTTTACACGCGGGCGGCTGTAGCTCGGTAACATCTGGCGCATGCTCCATTTTGTTTCGCGCCTGCTGGGCGCAGCTCATCCCCGTGTCGTGACCGTCTGCGCCAAAGCCACGTTGGCGAAAACATTTGGCGTTTTACTCTGGGGGGCTTGTGCATTTACCCTGCCAAGCAATGCCCAAACCTTGGCCAGTGCCGTGGTCAGCACGCCGCAGTTGCGCGCCGAGTTGGTGGTGCATGCCCCGCAAGGGGTGCAAGCGGGTCAGCCGATGTGGGTGGGCCTGCAGCTCACGCACCAGCCCGAGTGGCACACCTACTGGCGCAACCCCGGTGACTCAGGTCTGCCAACACAACTAGAGCTGAATTTGCCTGCGGGCATCACCGCGGGCCAGGTGCAATGGCCGCTGCCGCAGAAACTCAAAGCAGGTAGCTTGACCAACTACGGTTTCGACAAAACTGTGTTGCTGGCCGTGCCGCTGACGGTGTCGACACAGTTCAAACCCAACACCGCACAAACGCTGGACATTCAACTGCACGCCAACTGGTTGGTCTGCCGACTGGAGTGCATTCCACAAGAAGGCGACTTCGCCTTGCGCATTCCCGTCAACAGCAGCTTTGCGCCCCATGCCACCGCGTTTTCAGCGCTGCTGGCGGAGCAACCCAAACCTTTGCCAGACGTCAAAGCCACCACCCGCTTTGAAGCACAACGCTTGGCACTGCAAGTCAGCGGATTGCCCACCTCGCTGCACGGCAAAACGCTCAGCGTATTTCCAGACACCGCCGAGCTGGTGGCGTCTGCCACTGAACAACACCCGCGCGCCAGCCAATCGTGGCAAGGCGATGTGTGGACAGTCCAACTCCCCCTAAGCAATTTGCGCATGACGGAACCTAAGCAAATGGGGTTTTTGCTCATCGCTGGCGAGGGCGCCAAACGCCAAGGCTTCGTGGTCTCAGCCCCTGTCATGCAAGCCTGGCCTGCCGTATCTGATCTGCCCGCCGACTCAACCCCCGCGCCCAACACCACAAGCAATGCAAATCCCAACGCCATCGGCAACGAAACCATGCTCGGCAGTGATGGCTTTTTGGGCTTTGCATTGGCGCTGCTGGGCGCATTCGTGGGCGGGCTCATCCTCAACCTCATGCCTTGCGTGTTGCCGGTGCTGGCCATCAAGCTGCTGGGGTTTGCGCAACACAGCCACGCACACAGGGCACACCGCGTGGCAGGCCTGGCCTACACCGCCGGTGTGGTGCTGAGCTTCTTGGCGCTGGGCGCTGGCGTGCTGGCCTTGCGCGCAGCGGGCGAGCAACTGGGCTGGGGCTTTCAGTTGCAGTCACCCGTGGTGGTGAGTGTGCTGGCGGCTCTGTTCACACTCATTGCGCTCAATTTGTTGGGGCTGTTTGAGTTTGGGCACATCTTGCCCTCACGCATGGCCAGCTTTCAATACAAGCACCCCGTCATGGATGCGGCCCTCTCTGGCGTTCTGGCCGTGGCGGTGGCGTCGCCCTGCACCGCGCCGTTCATGGGTGCGTCGTTGGGCCTTGCGATGACCTTGCCGACGTGGCAAGCGCTGGCTATTTTTATGGCCATGGGCTTGGGCTTGGCCGCGCCTTATTTGTTCGCCAGCTTTGTGCCCGCCGTCGCGCGTCTGCTGCCACACCCCGGTCCGTGGATGGTCACGCTGCGCCAGCTGTTGGCCTTCCCCTTGCTCGCCACGGTGGTGTGGCTGCTGTGGGTGTTGGGCCAGCAAACCAGCTTAGATGCCGCCATGTTTGCGCTGGGTGGTTTGCTGCTGTTGACAGCTTTGATCTGGGCACTCAAACAACACGGCCCTGCATCTCGCGCATTGAGCGGGCTTTTGGCCGCCGCCTTGGTTTGGGGCGCACTCACCTTCGCAGAAGATTTAAAAGCACCGACTAGCAGCCCCTCTACACCGACGTTGCCAGGCAGCCCCCAATCGCAAGGCACCGTTTGGCAGCCTTGGTCTGACGCCGCCGTGGCACAAAGCTTGGCCCAAGGTCGACCTGTGTTTGTGGACTTCACTGCAGCGTGGTGCGTGACCTGCCAAATCAACAAAAAATCCACCCTGTCCAACAGCGATGTACTGGCCGACTTGGCTGCGCACCAAGTCACGCTCATGCGTGCCGATTGGACGCGTCGCGACCCAGCCATCACCGCCGCACTCACCGCCTTGGGCCGCAGCGGCGTGCCGGTGTATGTGCTGCACGCGCCTGGCAAAGCACCGCTGGTGCTGTCCGAGTTGTTGAGCGTGCGCCAAATGCGCGAAGCGCTGGCCACCTTGCCTACTCCAGAAGGCCCCGTCCCCACGACTGACTTTGCGCAGCAACCCCCAACCAACGGCACATTCACCCGCAAATAAGCCATGACTCAAAGCGCCATTCGTCAAAGCCTTGCCAATTGCCACACCATCGCCGTGGTAGGCCTGTCCCCCAAGCCGCACCGCGACAGCTACCGTGTGGCCAAGTACATGCAAGACCACGGATGCCGCATCGTGCCCATCAACCCCAATGCGCATGAAGTGTTGGGCGAAAAAGCCTACGCCTCACTCACCGAAGCAGCCATGCACGAACGCATCGACATGGTGAACTGCTTTCGCAATTCCGAAGACATCCCGCCCATCGCCGCAGAGGCGATTGCCATTGGCGCGAAATCGCTGTGGCTGCAAATGGGCATCGTGAATAACGAAGCCGCCGCGCAAGCCCAAGCCGCAGGCCTCACCGTCGTGCAAGACAAATGCTTGATGGTTGAGCACCGTCAGCTTCGCTGAGCAACACCTCGGCGACAATGTCGCCATGTTTGCACCACTCCAAAACGACACTTTTTTGCGCGCTTGCATGCGCCAAGCCACTGACCACACCCCCGTTTGGCTCATGCGCCAAGCCGGTCGCTACTTGCCAGAGTACTGCGCCACACGCGCCAAGGCAGGCAGCTTCATGGGCTTGGCCACCAACACCGACTTCGCCACCGAAGTCACCTTGCAGCCGCTAGAGCGCTACCCGCTCGACGCCGCCATTTTGTTCAGCGACATCTTGACCGTGCCCGACGCCATGGGCTTGGGCCTGTCTTTCGCCCAAGGCGAAGGCCCCAAGTTCGCCAAGAACGTGCGCAACGAAGCTGCCGTGAACGAGCTGGCCGTGCCCGACATGGCCAAGCTGCGCTATGTGTTTGACGCTGTCACCTCCATTCGCAAAGCCTTGAACGGTCGCGTGCCTTTGATTGGTTTCTCGGGCAGCCCTTGGACCTTGGCGTGCTACATGGTCGAAGGCGCAGGCTCGGACGACTACCGCCAGGTCAAAAGCCTGATGTACAGCCGCCCCGACCTGATGCATCGCATTTTGGAAATCAACGCCGACGCGGTGGCTCTGTATCTGAACACCCAAATCGAAGCCGGCGCACAAGCCGTGATGATTTTTGACAGCTGGGGCGGCGTGCTGGCCGACGGCATGTTCCAACAGTTCAGCATGGCCTACACCAAGCGCGTGTTGGCACAGCTCAAACGCTCGCACGATGGCGCAATCATTCCACGCTTGGTGTTCACCAAAGGCGGCGGTTTGTGGTTGCCCGAAATGGCAGACCTCGACTGCGACGTGTTGGGCGTGGACTGGACGGTCAACCTCGCCAAAGCGCGCGCCCAAGTGGGTGGCGCGGTGGGCGGCCCTGGCAAAGCGCTGCAAGGCAACCTCGACCCCAACGCCTTGTTTGCCCCCGCCGACGCGATTGCGACCGAAGCGCGCCGCGTGCTGGATGCGTTTGGCAAACCGCACACCGACACGACCACGACCGGCCCAACCCAAATTTTCAACTTGGGCCACGGCATCAGCCAGTTCACCCCGCCAGAGAGCGTGGGTGTGTTGGTTGAAGCGGTGCACAGCCACTCTCGCGCGTTGAGAAAACCATAAAGAAACCGAAGAAAGAACGTGTCAAGTCACCAAAAGTTTTACTTCGGCTTCACACTTATGCACAAAAAAGTTGATCCGGCGCACCAAGTTGGTTTTTTCTTTTGCCGCATTCGGGAAAACTTTAATATCTCGTAAGTCATTGATTTATATAGGATTCTTGGCCTGCATTTTTTTGAGGCAGTTTGTTCAAAGCCTTGATCCATGCGCCCTCGGAGCCACTCACCTGTAGATATCAACAAAGTTATCCACAAAAATTCTGGGTTTACCCCGAAGCCTTTGTAAATCAACGACTTAAAGCCTTTTCTGCTAAAACACCTGAGCTAACCACCCCAACTTAACGCTTGACATGTCGCACCAAATTTCAGTGATGGTCCACACTCCCGCGCACAGCGGCATCGGTGGCGCACTCACGTACGAAAGCGGTACAGCGCACACAGCTGGCACTTTGGTGCGGGTGCCACTGGGCAGCCGAGAGCTGTTGGGCGTGGTGTGGGGCGATGCTATGCCACACGCCGACAGCGGCGAGACAGCCCCTATGCAGCTGCGCGCCATCGCCAGCGTGTTGGAAGGCCTCACGCCGCTGAACGCGCATTGGCGCCAGCTGGTGCAGTTTGCCGCCAGTTATTACCAACGGAGTGCCGGCGAGGTGGCCTTGGCCGCCCTGCCCAGCCAGCTGCGTGACCTGAGCGCCGAGCAATGGGTACGCCGCCTCAAACGCAAGCCCAAAGTGGTGGCGGCCTATGAGGGCGCCACGCAAACCATTCCTGAGCCCACCGATGAACAAGCACAAGTGCTGGCTGACATTGCCACGCACAAAGGCCCGTTCTTGTTGTTTGGCAACACCGGCAGCGGCAAGACCGAGGTCTATTTGCGCGCCGCACAAGCCGTGCTGGAACACAACCCGCAAGCGCAAATTTTGGTGATGGTGCCGGAGATCAACCTCACGCCACAGTTGGAAGAACGCTTTCGCGCCCGCTTTTGCCCGCAGTGGGGCGCCGACTGTTTGGTGTCCATGCACAGCAGCCTCACGCCCGCGCAGCGCCTGAAAAACTGGCTGGCCGCGCACAGCGGCGAGGCGCGCATTGTGTTGGGCACGCGCATGGCCGTGTTTGCGTCCATGCCGCATTTGCAGCTCATCGTGGTCGATGAAGAACACGACCCCAGTTACAAACAACAAGAAGGCGCACGCTACTCGGCACGCGACCTGGCCATCTACCGCGGTCAACTCGAAGGCGCGAAAGTGATTTTGGGTTCAGCCACGCCCTCGCTGGAAAGCTGGCACCACAGCCGTCCTGCCACCACATCAGAACCCGCAGGCCGCTACATGCGTTTGGCCATGCCCTCACGCGTGGGCCAAGGGGCTTTGCCTTTGGTGCGCCGCGTGGACATGAACCGCCAACCCTACAAAACCGTGTTCTCCAATCACCTGCTCGACGCCATGCGCGAGCGCGTGACACGTGGCGAACAAATCTTGGTGTTGCTCAACCGCCGGGGCTATGCGCCCGTGCTCAACTGCAACGACTGCGGCTGGAAAAGCGAATGCCCGCATTGCAGCGCGTTTCGCGTGTTCCACAAACTTGACCGCACGCTGCGCTGCCACCACTGCGGCTTCACACAGCCGGTGCCACGCGCGTGCCCGAGCTGCGGCAATTTAGACATCAGCCCTTTGGGCCGCGGGACCGAACAACTCGAAGAACACTTGGCCGAGTTGCTGGCCGATGTGCGCAGACCTGACGGCGAGCCCATCCGCATCGCCCGCATCGACGCCGACAGCACCCGCCTCAAAGGTGAGCTAGAGCGCCAGCTGGCCGAAGTCCACGCAGGCGCGGTCGATGTGTTGGTGGGCACGCAAATGATTGCCAAAGGCCACGACTTCCGACGCGTCACCTTGGTGGCGGCACTCAACACGGATGGCGCTTTGTTTTCGAGCGATTTCCGAGCGCCTGAGCGTTTGTTCAGTTTGCTCATGCAAGCCGCCGGACGGGCTGGACGCGACGCCACGATGAACTTGGTCAGCCCTTGCGAGATGTGGGTGCAAAGCCACCACCCGCAGCACCCCTTGTTTGAGGCGCTCAAGCAGCACGACTATCCCGCCTTCGCAGAGCAACAGCTCAAAGAACGCGCGCAAGCCACCTTGCCGCCCTTCAGCTTCCAAGCCTTGGTGCGCGCTGAGGCACGCAGCCAAGAAGCCGCTCAAGGGTTTTTAAATGCCGCACGCGAAGCCGGTGCCGCACTGGCCGATGAGTTGTTGGTGGATTTGTATCCCGCTGTGCCCATGACGATTCAGCGCGTGGCCAACATCGAGCGCGCACAAATGTTGATCGAATGCACCTCACGCAAAGCACTGCAACATTTCTTGGCGCATTGGCAGGCTGATCTGCACACCCTGCGCAGCGCCCATCGGCAGGTGATTCGTTGGGCGGTCGACGTGGACCCGCTGGCGATTTAAGTTGGGGTCAGCCGTGGAGCAGTGCCACAGCCCCTGAGAAAGTAAAAAACGCTGCGGCCGTGGTGACCAAAATAATCATGGCAATGCGCCCCGTGTCTGCGCCAAAACGCTCCGACAACAAAGCCACATTGCTGGCGCTGGGCAAAGCCGCGACCAACACCACCACCACCATGGTGAAGTGTTCAATGTGAAACCCCATCTGCACCGCTGCGGCCAACACCAGCAACACCAGCAACGGGTGCAACACCAATTTGAAAAGTGCCACAGGCAACACATCGCGCCACAGAATGGGCGGATGGCCACTTTCTTTCACGCGAATTTGTGAACGTGCCAGCACCGCGCCAATGGTGAACAAGGCCACCGGCGAAGCGGCGTCCGCCAACAAGCCCACGGTTTTCGCCACCGGCCCCACCAACTGCCAATCCAGAGCCGAGGACAAACCACCCAGGCTGATGGCCCAAGGCATGGGGTTGGTCAACACGCCTTTGAGGGCGCTCTTGGCAGCACGGCTGACGCCGTGTTCGTCCGCGCCGTCTAAGCGCGACAAGGCAATGCACAAGGACGTGGTGATGACCATGTCCACCACAATGGTCACGATGGCAGGCCCTGCCGCCGATGCGCCCAACAAGGCCACTAACAACGGCACGCCCATGAAACCCGTGTTGGGGAACGCGCCCACCAAAGCACCAAACGACGCGTCGTTCCAGCCGATGCGTTTGTTCATGCTCACCGCCACCACAAAGCCCACCATCAACAAGGCGCAAAGCAAATAGGCACAAAACAAGGTGGCATCCAACAGCTGCACGATGGGCGTGCTCGCACCAAACCGATACAACATGCACGGCAGCGCAAAGAACAGCACAAAGCCATTCAAACCAGGAATCGCGTCCAGCGGCAACATGCGGCGATGCGCTGCCACAAAGCCAGCCAAAACCAGCGCAAAGAAGGGAAAGGTAATGAGAAGAATGTTCAGCACCCGCCTATTTTGCCCGTTGGGCGGGTCGGTATCATTGCTCGCTTCACATCAACTGTCTCCTGAATGTCTGCTGGCCTGAATCTCGCGCAACAAGAAGCCGTCAATTTCTTGCACGGTCCCTGTCTTGTGTTGGCGGGGGCGGGCTCGGGTAAGACGCGCGTCATCACGCACAAGATTGGCCGCCTCATCCAAACCGGGCTAGAACCCAAACGCATCGCTGCGATCACCTTTACCAACAAGGCCGCCACCGAAATGCGTGAGCGTGCCAAGGGGCTCATTGGCAAGGCGGCCAACGACGTGGTGATTTGCACCTTCCACGCCTTGGGCGTGCGCATGTTGCGCCAAGACGGCGGCGTGATGGGCCTCAAACCCCAGTTCAGCATCATGGACAGCGCCGACGTGACCGGCATTTTGAAAGACGCAGGCGGCACCACCGATGCAGCCACCGCGCGCCAATGGCAATGGACCATCAGCCTGTGGAAAAACATGGGCCTGAATTCAGCCCAAGCTTTGGCACTGGCCAAAGACGACAACGAACGCATCATCGCCAAAATCATGGCGCGCTACGAAGAGCGGCTCACCGCCTACCAAAGCGTGGACTTTGACGACCTGATTGGCCTGCCGTTGAAGTTGCTGCAAGAGCACGACGAAGTGCGCCTCAAATGGCAATCCCAACTCGGCCATGTGCTGGTCGACGAATACCAAGACACCAACGCCACCCAATACGAAGTACTCAAGTGTTTGGTGGGCGACAACGCCCGCTTCACCGCCGTGGGTGACGACGACCAATCGATTTACGGCTGGCGCGGCGCCACGCTGGACAACCTGCGCAAACTGCCGCAAGACTTTCCGAACCTGAAAGTCATCAAGCTGGAGCAAAACTACCGCTCCACCAGTGCCATCCTGCGCGCGGCCAACAACGTGATTCAGCCGAACCCCAAGCTGTTTCCCAAAACCTTGTTCTCTGAACTCGGCGAGGGCGAGCCCGTGCGTGTGGTCGATGCCGACAACGAAGAACACGAAGCCGAACGCGTGGTGGCGCGCATCCAGTCTTTGCACGGTGGCACCGATGCAGGCAGCTGCGGCTTCAAAGAACTCAAAGACTTTGCGGTGCTGTACCGCGCCAACCACCAAGCGCGCATCTTTGAAAAAGCGCTGCGCAAAGCGCAAATTCCCTACAAGGTGTCGGGTGGCCAAAGCTTTTTTGACCGCGCCGAAATTCGTGACTTGTGCGCGTGGCTGCGCCTGTGGGTCAACAACGATGACGACCCAGCGTTCTTGCGCACTGTCACCACACCCAAGCGCGGCATTGGCCACCAGACCTTGGCCAGCCTGGGCCAGTTCGCCAGCCAATACAAACTCAGCATGTTTGAAGCGCTGTTCAGCAACAGCTTGCCCTCGGTGCTCAATGCGCGTGCCTTGGGCAGCCTGCACGAATTTGGCCGCTATGTGAACGACCTCGAATTCCGCGCCCGCCTCACCACCGGCGCCGAAGATGCCCGCGCGTTTTTGACCGACTGGCTCAAAGACATTGGCTACGAGAAGCACCTCTACGACGCAGAAGAAAGCGAAAAAGCTGCCGCCTCCAAGTGGAACAACGTGATGGAGTTTTGCGATTGGATGGCCCAGCGCTGCGGCGGCCAGATTGACGACACCGCTGGCGTGACCTCTGGCAACGAAGTGAAGAACCTGCTGGAAGTGGCGCAAACCATCGCGCTGCTCTCCACCTTGACCGAGCGCGAGAAAGACCAGAACGTGGTCACGCTCTCCACGCTGCACGCCTCCAAAGGTTTGGAGTGGCCACATGTCATGTTGGTGGGCGTGACCGAAGGCATGTTGCCCTTCAAACTCGACGACGAACCCGGCACCGAACACACCAACGACAACATCGCGGTGCGCCTGCAAGAAGAACGCCGCCTGATGTACGTGGGCATCACCCGTGCCCAGCGCTCCTTGTCCGTCAGCTGGACGCGCAAACGCAAAAAAGGCCGCGACATGATTGCCGCCATCCCCAGCCGCTTCATCGCGGAGATGGGCTTGGACAAAGACACCGTCAAAGAAGACCCGCGCGAAAAACTCAAAGCCTTGCGCGCTGAGTTTGCCCAACGCGCCAGCGCGGCATCGGCGGAAAGCGCCGCCAACAAATAAAGCGGCGGACAAATACGATGTCATCCTCACAGACGCCTCTTTTCACCGCACTTGCTGACTCCATCGAGCGGCAGATTCGTGATGAGGCGTACAAGGTCGGCGAAAAACTACCCTCCTTGCGCGAAATCGCGGCCTTGCGTAACTACGGGAAAAACACCGTCGTCGCCGCGTTTGAATTGTTGGTCGCCAGAGGCTTGGTCGAGCCGCGTCACGGCTCAGGTTTTTACGTCAAAGAAAGAACCGTCAAAGCCGAGCCCCACGACACGCAATCGTTGAACGGCGCCATGAACATCGTTTGGCTCATGAACATGCAGCTCAGAAACGAGCCCGGGCAACTGACCGTCGGCGATGCATTTCCACCCTCCCAATGGCTGGCCGGCGCGAGGCTGGACCGCCCACACCACAAAGTCGCGCGCAGTGGCTTGGGCACCTTGTTCCGCTATGGCGACCGGCTCGGCTATGCACCTTTGCGTCAGCGTTTGGTGCGCCGCTTGGCAGACCAAGGCATTGACGCACATCCGTCTCAAATTGTGTTGACCCACGGTGCCAATGAAGCTTTGGATTTGATCGTGCGCTACTTTGTGCCTGCGGGTGGAACGGTGCTGATTGACGATCCCGGCTATTACCCACTGATCGGCAAGCTGCGCTTGGCAGGTGCCAACACGATTGGTGTGCCGCGCTTAGCGGATGGTCCTGATTTGAAAGAGCTCGAACGCCTCTTGATCACATGGCGCCCGCGCCTGTTTTTCACACAATCACTGGCCCACAACCCCACAGGCTCGGACCTGTCAAAACAAAAAGCGCGGGCCATTTTGAAACTGGCCGAACAACACAATTTGTTGCTGGTCGAAAACGATGCGCTCAGCGATTTCAGAAGTGCCAACCAAACACGCCTCTCGGCCTTAGACCAACTGGAGCGCACGCTGTACATCAGCAGCTTTTCCAAGTCGCTGTCAGCGGCCCTGCGCGTGGGGTTCTTGGCCTGCAGCGCTGACATCGCCAACGACATTGCCAACATCAAAATTCTGACCAGTGTGAGTAGTTCTGAATATGCCGAACGCACCGTCGACACGTTGCTGGCCGAACGGCACCATCTGAAGTACCTCGAAGAGTTGCGCAGCAAACTGGAGGAAGAGACAGGCCGTGCTTACGAGCTGCTGGACGATGTTGGCGCCACCATCTTTGTCAGGCCTGAGCGCTCGCTCTTTATCTGGGCTCAACTGCCGGGCGTCTCCGACACACAAAAGCTAGCGCACGCCATGCTGAACGAAAACATCGTGATGGCACCCGGCAACATCTTCAGCGTGAACCCCAACAACATCTCACCTTGGACGCGCTGCAACCCCCATGCGGTGCTAGACCCCAGGTTCCGCCGCGCGCTCGACAAACTGTTGGGTTAACGTGCGTTTGTGCGCTTCTTCCATGCGCGCAAGTCGTGCATGCCCGTCAGACCACGCGGGTCTATCCCTGGCGCAAAGATGCTGTGCTTTTGAATTTTCTGCGTGCCCGTCGTCGGGATGTGGTCGGCAAACCAAACCCAACCTGGGGCTTTGAAATAGGCCAAGCCCGCGCTGCAATGGTCAAAAATCGAACTCAGCAACGCTTCCTGCGAAGCCGCTGACAACGCCTGCGCCGCATGCGGCTTCAGCACAATGCAAGCCAGCACCTCTTCTTCACGCACCTCATCGGGCACAGCAATCACAGCGGTCTGCTCGACATCGGGGTGAGACAGCAACCAAGCCTCCACTTCGGCCGCGGCGATGTTTTCACCAGAACGACGGATGATGTTTTTGCGGCGTTCCACAAAATGCAGCATGCCCGTGTCATCACGCGTCACGACATCGCCGGTGTGAAACCACCCCCCTCGCCAAGCAGCCTCCGTGGCCGCCTCATCATCCAGATAGCTGGAGAAAAAATCTTTGCGCGGCGTGCGCTCGGAATGGCGAATCACCATCTCGCCGGGCTGACCGTCTGGCACATCGCCATCCGCATCGTCCACCACGCGCACCTCAATGCCTGGCAACGCACGTCCAAAAGCTCGGGTGCCCACTTGGCGCGGCGGCATGTTGTCCACCAAAATGCGCACGTTTTCCGTCATGCCCCACAGCTCTAGCAATGGAAAGCCAAACCGCGCCTCGACTGCCGCATGCAAATGCGGCTCTACGCCAGCCCCCATGCCAAAGCGCACGCAGTGGTCGCGCTCTTGGTCGTGCGGTGCTTGCGCATGCAACATCTGAATGATGACCCCCAAGTAATGCACGATGGTGGCTTGTGATTGGCGCACCTCGCTCCACCACCGTGAGGGCTGAAAACGATCGGTCTGAATCTGGCAGCTGCCCGTCAGCAGCACGGCATAGAACGACAAAATCGAGGCGTTCACATGAAAGAGCGGCAAGGGGTTGTAAAGCCGTTCACCAGTTGCACGGAATGTGGCCAGCCCGCCGCGCGTGGCATACGCCTCGCCAGCGGCAAGTTCGTAACGATGCGACAACACACAGCCTTTGGGACGGCCTGTCGTGCCCGAGGTGTACAGAATGCTCGCGGGGGTTTGCGCCTCTGGCACGTAGGTCTTGGCAGGGACCAACGCAGGCGGCAAGCCCGCGGCCCATTGTTCAAACACCACGTGTGGGGGTTGCCACGTGGCCTCATGGCGCGCGGCCTCCCAGTCAGCCACGCGGGCCGACAAGACCACCGCCAAATCCACATGGGCATGCTCAATCAAATACGCCAACTCTCGAGGGCGATAGTCTGGATTCACGGGCACGCAACACACACCGATCGCGTTCAACGCCAACTTGTGCAGCATGTGCTCCAGTCGGTTCTCCAGGAACAAGGCCACGCGGTGGCCAACGCCATAACCGGCTTCACGGTACTGCGCCATCAATCCACGCACCGCATGCGCGGCCTCGGCGTAGCTCAGCGAGCGGCCCTGTGGGTCGTAGGCGCGCGACGAATTCGATGGCGCAACCAACAAGGGGCGATCCGCATACCGCTGCGCGGCGTCAAAAAAAATTTCTCCGATGGTTGCGGTTTCACTCGGAACAATCATGCAAGCTTCCTATCCATGTGCTTCGTCATTCATCGACGTCTCATGCACTTTAGCCAAACTGTACCCATCGCAAAAGGTACAGTTTTGTAGAACAGTGATGCGTTCACGTCCGATGAGGCAACTGGCGCGAAAGGTGGTGTTGTTTTCAGTTAAGGTGACGCGAACAACACGATCACCCCTCAAGGAAAAACCGTTGATTACTCTGTTTCACTGCATGAGCGCGCGCTCATTCCGCCCACTGTGGATGCTTGAAGAACTCGGCATACCGTATGCGTTAGAGATGCTGCCGTTTCCACCAAGAGCGCTGCAGCGCAGCTACTTAGACGTCAATCCGCTGGGCACCATTCCCTTGCTCGTCGATGGCAACACACGCATGACCGAGTCGGTGGCCATCTGCGAATACTTGTGCGCACGGCATGCGCCCACACCACTGCAAGTCTCGCCTGACGAGGCTGACTTTGGGGCGTACTTGAACTACCTTCACTTTGGCGAAGCGACGCTGACCTTCCCTCAAACCTTGGTGCTGCGCTATGCCCATTTCGAACCGCCCGAGCGCAGGCAACCGAGCGTCGCCGAGGACTACGCCAAATGGTTTTTGGCACGCCTCAAAACGCTAGAACCCGTGCTCGCCAATCAGCCCTACCTGTGCGCCAACCGCTTCACAGGAGCCGATGTTTCGGTGGGCTATGCCTTGATGTTGGCCACGCATCTTGGGTTAGCGCCGCGTTTCACGCCCGCTGTTGCCGCGTATTGGGCACGCCTGCAAGCACGCACGGGCTACATCAAGGCGCTCGCGGCGCAGCAGCACGCC
>Ga0213918_1000214_pt1 | contig 17904 bp, 35 predicted proteins | sample McNCre217MG_FD_163422 | JGI IMG/M metagenome (GOLD analysis project Ga0213918, IMG submission 163422) | Freshwater microbial communities from McNutts Creek, Athens, Georgia, United States - 2-17 MG | ecosystem: Environmental > Aquatic > Freshwater > Creek | place: USA: Georgia | collected... | reverse complement strand
CGGAAAGTAACCACCAGTGAGAGTGACAGGACTCCAGACCAACGGTCGTTGTAGCCTCTCTCAATTGATTTGAGAGGCATTCAGGAAAGGATAAAGACTATGAACTTGCGAGAACTTGTTGACATTTTGCTTGAGACTAATGGTATTTTTAGTGATGTTTGTAGTCGTTTAAGTAGAGAGGAAGATCCCAAGCTTATAGTTCATTATATAAGTTTACGGGATCAATTGTTAGAGGATATGGATGAGGTGAAAGATCTTATCAAGAAGGGGTCTAGCAAATGATTTACTTTTTTCTAGACTGGTATATCAGGTTTTTAATCTGGCAATTACGCGTTATTAACGTTGCAAGCAATGATCGAGCATATTATTTACTCGATAGTATGGTAGGAGATAGTTACCATGATGCGATTTGATGTAATTGTTCATGATGGAAAAGGTAGATCTTTAGATTACCATCATTTGGATGGTAATCTAACTCATGAACAGGCTATTGCTAGACACATGCGTGATGCTGATATAGATTTTGCTCCTATGGTTGATGTTTTTCACCCCCTGGGAGTAGATACTCACTATTTCGTGCATCAGAAGGATGGAGAGATCCATATCGAAAGAACTGAGAGGTATTAGCATGATAGGTATACACTTCATAGACATGTTTTTTGAAATAGTAGGCTTTGTTTGTGGAGTGTATCATCTTTCACATTGGTACTTTCACAAGAAGTATTATGCCAAACGACGTGTCAAAAGATACGTACGAAGAGTTAAATAAGGAGAAGACTTTCATGGGAATTTTCGGGAACAGAAGTTACGTACAGGAAGAAGACGTATTGGTACCGTTTATCACGAAGGATGAAAAAGCTTTCATGATTGATAATGAGACTGACTTTATCATCACCAAGTGTTTTTCATCAAAGAAAGCTGACAAGTATGGAAAGCTTAAATGGATTTTAAAGATAGAGTATAGCTTTGAGGGTCATATTGTAACGCGGATGATTAGTTTTCCAAAGGGGAGTACTGCTGGTGACTCGTTGTTTTCAGAACTTCAAGAATTCTTGAAGACTGAACCGTTTGAAGGACCTGTTTACATGAAGTTGGTTCCAACCAGTCTAGGCAATCCCGCTACAATCATTTGTGAGCATGGAGATAGTGAGACACCTTATTGAAACTATTAAGAAGACTAGCGGTAGAAGATAAAGGATATGAATATGGAGAGAGACTGGCAATCTGGTTTACCAGTCTCCCCAAGTCTATTCCTATCCCATCGGATTGCGTAGAGTTTACACGAGAGTATTATTCTAGTCTTGAGAGGGGTTTTAATGATCGGCGTAGAATGTTAGACAGAAGGGAGAAGCTATGAGAGGTTTTCAGAGAATGTCACCAGAACGATTAAGAGAGGTCTGCTCACAAGGAGGGAAAAATGCTACTAATCGTCATAGGTGGACTAGGGAGGAAGCAATAGAGAGTAGTAAGAAAGGGGTAGCTGCACGCCGTGTCAAGAAAGAAGCGAGTAAGCAACAGAATCAATTTATTGAGCCTAACGGTCGACTTGAAGGAAATGAATGATTCAATAGTTTTGTACTTAGACTCTATCTACACGCCTTCTACTTTTCCAGCAGATTATGTTAGAGATTTGCTAGGGGATAGTGTAGATGATTTTGTACGTTACATAGTAGATCAAGAGACATTGGACTTGTACAGTCGATGGTGGCTTTTTAATTACACACCATTAGGAGATTTAGTATGGAAGAAGGGGGAAAAAGCAGACTAGGATATATACCCTCATTCGTTTGGGGCTATATTCTACTACTGATAACAGTTATTGTGGTATATGTTCTTATAATAGAGGCAGGTATTCTGCCTTTATTAGGACATATATTCTTCATAGTTTGTATTCTGATAGTGTCTGTCTGTCTGGTCAAGTTTTTTTTGACCTTTTTTGACCAGGAAATACATAGACAGACAGACAGACAGACAAAAAAAGCTCTCCTTGTGAGACAAGAATTAAAAAATCGAGAGCTTTTGACTAAGGTAGAGTTACTAGAGCAGTTGCCTCTCCTCATGAAATACGGTCTAGACCAGGGGAAAAATATAAAGTATGCGGGTTTAGAAATCACCGACTGGAGAGATAATGTGCACAGTATTGCAGGAGAGAGTATGAGTATAGCTGAACCATCTTCTTCAATTCCTGATAATGTAGCGTATACGGATATTATAGACTCTATTCCTGTAGGACATGTTCTGTTAGGATGTGCATCCGATGGAATAAAGACGGTGAAGCAAGCAGCGGCTGCTCTCACCTGGATAGTGGGACTATCAGGAACTGGAAAAACTACAAGCTCTGTCATACGCATTGAGGAGCGATTTCAAGCGAGCTATAAGTTTTTAGGTATAGACCCCCATTCTTACAAACCAGACAGTCTTAGCAATGCTGTGCGGGGATATGCTAACAGTTTCTTACTACCTATAGCGAGAGATAGTCTTGAGGCTCACCAAGTTTTAGATATGTTTTTGGAGATTTTTAATCTACGAAAACAAGGTATATCGCCTAAGCCATGGCAACCTATCTCTTTGGTTGTAGATGAAATAAACGCTATCAATGATCCCCAAGATGCCAGTGAGGAGGAATTACTTGATAAATTCAAGCATATAGCTAGGATAGCGGGACAGGAGGCAAGAAATTTTGAGATGGGATTGATTTGCATTTCCCAACAAGCGACTGGACTCGCCTGGTTACGTCGAGCAGCCCTTGTGATTATTGTTCACCAACTTTTGCAGGAAGCTGAAAAGAAACTGGCTTTGAATGGGGATCCGACCGTTATGCAAGAGATGAAAGGATGGCCTATTGGTCGTACATATGTGTACGGTGTAGGTATTCCACCAATCACTGTACAGCAACCATACTTTAAGCCATCTATTGAGGGTGAATGGGAGTATCAACAGTCTATAGACAGTCAGACAGACAGTGAAAGACAGTCTATAGACAGTCAGACAGACAAAATACTTGAAGCATATACATCTCTTGTAGGAGAGAATATATATCCAAGTTATCGTAGGGTGTCAGATATTGTAGGGCTAAATAAAGACACTGTGGGAAAGATCTTAACACAGTTAAAAGAAAGGGGGAGATTGCCAGTAGTCTAGGGCTACTGACAATCTTTTTACAGGTTAATTATATCATGAAGAAAATACAAGAGTTCCTTACCTGGAATTGGGTAAAAATTTTTCTGTACTGGTTAGTCACCAGTGCGGGAACGGTAGCGGAGTGTGTTTTTTTGCTAGCGTCTGTATGGGTTTCTCTAAACGCGACAGTCCATGCATTAATACTCCAAATAATGACAGAACAAACGACTATCACACTGACTAGACTATCGATTTCTGCATTTACCTGTTTACCAGAAATAGTGTTGGGGCTAGCGTTACACACGACCTATAAGCTGGTAAAGAATTGGGAAAATGAGTGGGTATGGGCTGTACTATTCAGTCTTCCTACACTCATTTTTATGTTGCTTACCGTCTGGACGTTAGTCTGTAGTTCTCTTGAAATTGGCTATCAATTGGTGGACTGGATGATAGCGACCAGAGTATTAGCTGGTTACAGTTACGGGGTATTAAGTATGATGTATGTGTTAATTGGTCAACCTGATTATGTAGATCTTCTTACAGATACCAGGAAGGAATACAACGAATTAAGAGCGTCAAGTAGCGAAGAAATAGCCAGATTAGCGAGCGAGATAGACGCTATTAATCAGTCACACTTTGAGGAAGTAAACACCCTGATAGAACAAAGTAATCAATTGGCTGAACGGGCTTCTAGCCTAGCTTCACAGGGGTTAGAAAACCATTCAATCGAGCTGATTAACTGGCTTAATAATGATAAAAAGACGTGTACAATTGACGAATTAGTCTATCGATCTGGATACTCAAAACGCAAAGTGTTGAGTGCTAATCTGAAGACTGATAGTAGGAATAAAAGTCTTATTCGGAAGTCTTCTGTGATCGAATGGTTGCGTCAAACCCCCCCACCGATGCAGATTGTTAGTGTGTCAGAGTACATTGATGAATAGCTCACAAAGGAGAATTGATATGATCATAACCGTATGTGGAACCTTAAAATTTTTCAATCAGATGATTGAACTTGCTAAGCGATTAACCGGTGAAGGAAACATAGTTCTCTTACCTTTTTCCTACAGGGGCTACTGATCAATCATTCTTGGAAAAGCTGTAGAGTATCTGGTACCTTTGCTTACAAAGAAGTAAGCTTTTTTCTTATTGGGAGAAGGACAGGTTAAGGAAAGCTGGGTATTTTGTATGAGTACTAAATATACAGAAGCAGACATAAGAAGAATGGCTGCAAGGTCCGATTATTCGACACTCACCAACTATGAGCGGAGACTAGTAAACGGTTTTAACAAGGGTTTATCTCGTTCACAATCTAGAGGACATGGGGAGGTAGAAAGTAAGCCGCTAGTGATACGCAAGACCATCTTTAAGAAGGCTACAGAAACTCAGATAAACCGCAAACGCAATGAGAATTCCTATGCGGAGAAGATGGGGATGAGTATTACCGCCGTCAAGAAAGATCCTTTCTTTCGGTATAATGCTAATCTGGCCACCGTTGATCTGAAGCGTCTTGATAAGATGGAGGGGGAACTGACCGTTTTAGAACATCAAAAGACGGACACTGATGAAGAGAAAGCGGCGAGAGAATATGCTATCATGCGTAAAACGAAAGAGATACACGAGTTGAGAGCGTCCCTAGGAGAGACGTATCGCAATTTAGGACGTAAACGCGGGGACGATCTAACCATACTTGGAGGAAGTCCCCCGCTTCGTTAAGGAAAGGTTCTAAAATGAGAATGATAACAGGCCAAAGAAGTGAGCAAAGTCTTAAAAGATCTAAGAAAACGATAGGACCTAAAGATAGGAAGAAGAGTGAGAAGAAAACAAAAATGTCTAAAGAACCTATCGAGAGAGAAGTGAAATTTATCGCTATAGATGGAGAAGGTGTGAATGATCCTACTCGTAACTATCATTATGTGGATGATAAAGGTGTAGAGTGTGTATCAGAATATCAAATGTACACGCTATTATGTGCCAGTACGGGGGAAGATATTGAGAATGATGAGGGATTAAGTTCATACGAGTGTCTCGTATGGTTGTGCAATCTTTCCCTTAAGTATCCTGATGCTACTTTTATCGTATTTTCAGGATCCTATGACATGACGATGTGGTTAAGGGATCTAGAGTTTGAAGATCTGAAATATATGCATGATTTTGCCCATGCCAACGAAAAACAGAAACACGCCAAAAAAATGAGTCTGCCATTGACCAGTTGTTGCGAATGTACCGACATTCCCAATTCGAAATACTGTGTCTTTGGTATTGATTATATATCACGTAAAGAGTTTAAGTGTTACCGTTACGAAGTGGGGGTAGAACATGGACGATGGTACTTTAAATTAGATAGTCGAAAGAAAAAAATCAAGCATGGTTCGTTCCATTGCTATGATGTGTGGGGTTTTTTTCAATGTAGTTTTATTAAATGTTTGGAAGAATATGGCATTCTCCAGACGGTAGAAGATCAAGAGTTTCTAGAGCATATGAAAGCCAAGAGAGGGAAATTTACACGAGAAGATAGTGAAACCACGAAACGTTACTGCCATCTTGAGTGTGAATTGTTGGTGAAACTTATGGACAAATTAAAAGGATACCTTCATCACCCAGATCTTGATTTGAAACTCACCCGGTGGGATGGAGCCGGTGCTATAGCATCTGCATTGCTTAAAAAGTATGAGGTAGCGTCTCACATTGAAGCTTTACCAGAGGATGTATTGCAAGCGGCTTGTCATGCTTTCTCAGGAGGTCGTATAGAGCTTATACGCTATGGTCATACTGATAAGGCTGTCTATGGCAACGACATTAACAGCGCCTACCCTAGCGTCATGCAGACACTACCAAGTTTAAAAGGAGGTAAATGGGAGTGGTCAACTACCATAGACAGTGAGTGGGCTCTTGTACATGTAGAATGGAATTTGAGTGGACAACGTATATATCCTTTCTTTTATAGAACGAGAGAGGGAAATATTATCTATCCAGAAAAGGGGGAAGGTTGGTACTGGCTACCAGAATATACAGCGGCTAAGGAAATGTATGGAATGTACAGCGGTCGGATCAAGCGTCTAGGAGCTTGGAACTTCTATCCGGCCTCAGATATCAAACCGTTCGAATTTATCTCCAGGATAGCAAAGTTACGTTTAAAGTGGAAGGAAGAAAGTAGGCTGAGTGGGGGACAAACGGGAGGTCAACACGTGACAGCGAAGGGTGGGCTTAATTCTCTTTTCGGAAAAACTGCTCAACAAGTAGGAGGACACTATGACGAGGAGACAGGAATATTCTCCATGCCTAAAACTCATAATCTTTTCTATGCAGGGTGGATAACTAGCTTTACCAGAGCGGAAATGTACCGTCAAGCTATGAGGGACCCGGAGGCGGTGATCATGTTCGCGACGGACGGATTGTTCACAACGAGACCGTTAGACCTCAACTTTGGCAAAGAATTGGGACAATGGGAGTTGACCGAAGTCAAGAACGGAACCTTTGTTCAGTCTGGTGTCTATTTTTTTACAGATATATCAGGCAAAAGAGTAGAGAAAAATAGAGGGTTCGAGCGTGGGTCTATAACTGAGGAGAATGTGTTAAAAAAATGGGGAAAAGGTAGACCTACGACTGAAAAACCTTGGGAAGTTGTAGGTAGTAGCAAAGCTTTCATCACTTTTGGCAAACTAGCCACAGGGGTAATGGATGGCACAATCAAAAAGAACTTTCCCCGATTAGCATGTTGGGAGACTCACGAGAGAGTACTCTCTCTTACTCCTAGCGGGACTAAAAGAGAGCATGATCCAGTGCTTAATCCGATGAGAAATCGCAAGATACGACCTGAGAGAGACTTGGTTCCGACGAACCCTCTCTATAACGAAGATTATTGTCTTGATAAACTGATTTCGAAACAGTATGAGTATCTCTATTTAAAGATGGATCTTTCCGATAGAGAGCTGTCTCTCCTGAACGAGATAGAGTGCACAAAGGAAGACGATCAAGTATAATGGTCTTTCCCCCCGCTATGCAGTGGACGATTTTTATGGTATAATAAGAAGCAGCCAAGAGAAAACAATCTCTTGGCTGTTTTTGTTTTCTCTTGGGTAGTCGGAGATAACATGTGTGATCATTGCGGTCTTTATAACGAATTCCCGCCCATCGTCATAGGCGGTCCAGGGGGTGACTACCAGGTAGCGTGTCCTGTATTATCCTGCAAGTATGCTGAATACAGGGTACTTACCGTAACATGCGGAGATGGAGGGGCGGCTAATATTGTGATAACAGGAGATGACAAACCGATAGCTCTCCCATATGATGCCTCTAAAACCCTCAATGATGATACGTTTATCAGGGGACAAGCGTACCGTATATCTAAATCGAACACAACGGTGATATTCTCTCCCTGGGCCCGTATAACACACTCTCAAAAGAGAATATTTGCAAGGATAGACACGTTCGATAGCTGTTATATCACGTTACAATTTAGAGTACGTTTATTAGATGTTATTCCAGCACCGTCAGAAACTATCCATCCTGATTTAGGTCACCAGATGAACATTGATAGGTCAGAGAGAATTGAACTAAAACTAGCGAGAGCTGGTATACCGGAAAGAGCTATCGAGCATGTCAGAAGATGAAGGTATAAGCGTACCACAAGCGGTTGAGTCAGTACCACCTGCCGTCGTTCACGTAGCTACAGAGTTACCTTCGCTCACGAAAGAAGGAGCGACTTCTGTTGCAGCAGTCCCGGGTGTAGCTATTGAGGATAGTATCAAGGGTTTGCATAGTGCTGTACAAGCCTTGACTATAGCCGCTAATCGATTAGCTGATAAAGCTGCATGGGTCCCCCCAACGATAGAACATGCTATTGAAGAGCCTATACAAAGTGCGGAGAGTCTCTCTCCAGAGGTAGTTACTCCTCCAAAGGACAGATTTATAAGGCGAAATGGAAGGAAGGTGAAACGTGCCTAGGGGGAAAATGACTGAAGAAGCGAAAGAAAAAATGAGACAGGCTAGACTTGAAAAAATTGTCAAGCCTGCGGAGACAATAGAAGTAGCCGAAAAACCTCAAGAAGAAAAGAAGACCCTCTTTCAAAGGATGACAGGAGAAAAACCTTTAGCCACGAGGAAAACTCGTTCCTCGAAAAAAGTGGACCCCACAATCATCACAAAGGTAGCTCCCCTCGTTCTATCTACTTTTGCAGTCGCGTTTGTCAGACAGCGACTCCCTGACCCTTATAAAATATGTGCTCCTACAGAGGAAGAAGTAGTAAATATGGTAAAGCCATATTTCAATATATTGTCTAGATATGTTGAGATAACAGGCCATTTATCAGAAAATACTATAGATTTAATATCGGCTTTATTAGCGTCTATCATCTACGGTACACGAGCCTATGTGACCTATGTACACATACAGGAGTATGAAAATGCCACCAGTTCAGAACAAAGAGGGCGGGATAGTGAGCTGTCGACTAGTAGAGATACTCAAAATATTATCGTACAAGAACAGTCTACTAGAAATGGGGCTGCCGACAATAACTATGATGGTGAACAGCTCGCCAGATATGAAAGTAGCCTCATGGATACATTGCTTAAGCGAGATACTGATGGTCGTAGGAAACTTGGATTGCTCTGAAGAAGAGTATCAATCCAGGATTGAAGAACCCTTACAGAAACTTTATGATGTGATGTGATGAAAATAGATCCCTCTGAGCGCTGGTTGTTAGTAGGAAAGACAGGGAGTGGCAAGACGGAACTAGCCAAGTATCTATTGAGGGAAGTAGCGAAGAAATGGCCTGTCGTCATTGTAGATCCTAACATGATATGGTTAGGGAAGGGGAAGGGAAAAGATAAAAAAGATTGGGCTCAAGGAAAAGAAGACGGTACGATAGACAAACCTCATCTGGTCAGGGTCTTCAATCCTAAGTACCACGTACAGCTCATACAACCAGATGAAGAGGAGCTAGAGGAACTTGAGAAAATGTGCTATGAGATACTTAAACGTGGGAATACGTTCATATACTTTGACGAGACTGAAGGTATTGCTACTGCTACTCATGTTCCGAAGTTCATCAGGGTACTTTGGAAACGGGGTAGAGCACACAAAATTGGTGCTTGGGCATCTACACAGGTACCTACTGGTATTCCCAAACTGTTTAAATCTCAGTCTGAGCATAGAGTGGGCTTAAAAGTTGGTGAAGAAGATGCTGAACTTGTAAGTAGTATAGTTCATGTACCTATTGAAGAAGTGGAGTCTTTAAGTCGCTTTGAATGGATCTACTATAACCATGACATGGATCATGGTGAATGGCATCCACCCATACCGCTTCTCAAAGGAGTCAAAAAATGATACCTATCTACTTAGTATTCTCGAAAGAGTTTCGAACTGAGAATACTGAACATTGTTCCTACTATATAAGACCGGACAATAGATGTTTGAAAGAGGTGTCTAGTGCTTGCAGACAAAGATGCTGTTCGTGAATATTGGGTAGAAATTGTTCGTTCCGCGTCTGATCGTGGCAAACTTGAAAAAATTCCTACCACGATAGCTAGAACCAAACGAGAGTGTGCCCAACGAGATAGTCAGAATTATTGGCTTAGTAAACGTTCTATAGGTTTTTCTCACCCTAACTACGATAGGATTATATGGAGATGACTGACTGTATAGACTATGAGGCACTCTTTCAACAATTACGTTCTGAAAATGAAGGACTTCGCATGATGATAACTAAAATGCGAAATCAAACACCTTCCTTTTTTGAAAATGTTGCTAGGTGGATAGCAGACATCTTTGCTGATGAAGAATATCAGAGACTAATAATGTTTTTTTCTCTGATACTCTTCATTTCAGTTATTATACCCGCGATAAAGTCAGTGTGTTTAATACTGTTCAGGAGGTCTTCAGATGAAAGATAATGTTGTTGTTCAGTTTATCGTATTGATACTCAGTGTAAAGGCAGGTTTTATCTTGCTTAAACTGGCTTCTAGCTATCTACCTCAGACAGGTATCCTAGGAAGTATTCGAGTTGTACTGGCTGCATAGCAAGAGAAAAGGAGACATAATCAATGGCGTGGGGAGATGAAGGTGTAACCAAACTCCAATATAAACAGGACTCTACGACTACTTGGGGGCCTATTGGGACACCTAAAAACGTACAAATAACAAAAGCCGGTATCATTCGAAATCTTAGAATGATACAGGGAGGTGGAACTCTAGCTTTTGCAGGAGCGACAACTCCTAGCAAATTTGGTCCCTATAACGCTTACACCCTACTAGAGCTGTTGGGTAACTCCCAACAGGACATCTTCAGAACGTCTGGTATAGGGATGTACTTCATCAATATGGTACTGAATGGACTAGAGAGATATACACCTCCTCCTAATGCCTCTGTAGGGAGTCCTATTAATGTAACTGATACGGATTTTGTATTTGATGGAACTGCAACTGTAGCTCCCTCAACCAATACACAGTGGAACTGGTCACTTAGACTACCGGTAGCTCAAAAAATACGATCTGTTGGGGGAGACGTTGGCATGATACCTATGTCAACTGAGAATAGTCAATTACAGTTCAGCTTCACCCCAAACGCTCAGTCGGTTTCTGGCTCTACCTATACTATGCAGAGTGCTGCGGACGATCTGAGTCAACCCTACTTTGGAGCGAACGCTGTTACCATTGTTTCCCCCTCTGTTGATCTAGTCAGGGAGATGTATGAAGCTATCCAAAATCCTAATGATTTCCCAGACTTCTCTTTCGTCTCACAATGGTTAGAAGAGAGTCCACAAACGTTCTCAGGAACCCAATTGACCTGGAAACAAAACCAGGATGCTGGTGTCCTTCTTCGCTTGATTGTAGGTGTGTGGACAAGTACAAGTCCTTGGGGGATAGGAACTCTCTCACTACCGGCTGCTAATGCTATCCAGTTGTCCTACAACACTGATACAGCCAAGTTTAAAGAGAGTGGTCTTGAGGCTCTAGCTAGACAACGAGAACAACTAGGCTTTGATCTTCCTCAGGGAGTATTCTTCTACGACCTCTTAGGTCCTGATTTAACACTCTCTGACGTACTGAATACATACGTTGTACCCGCTATTCAGCTACAATTGACTTACAACTCTGTTGTTTTGAATACCAACGTTAATCCTAAAGTGTTGGCACAACGTCTGTTGCCATTAAGGGTGGCATAACATGCAATACAACAGCGTGCTCTCAATGATGACAGGGAGCCCATCAGGCAATGCTCCTATCCCTACTCAGACGTACAATGCAGCCAACATTCTGGGTACGGCTGTACCATCAGTCGGCGACAATGCCGCACGCCCTAACTACGCTGGTGGTGTCGGTAGCCTTAGCAGTAAGCAGATAGCTATCGTAGCAGTGATCCTGTTTGCAGTAGGGTATCTACTCTACCATTTCAATTTCGAGAAATAATCATGAGAGCTGTACTAGGTTTTTTGCTCATAGGAGGTGGCTTAGCTGCTCTCTATCTGATATTCACAGGACAGGTACCTACTTCTATTCCCACTACAGGAGCGTCTGTGAATGCTTCCGTACCGCCTGTTACTAATGCAGGTATTGCCAATAACACGGCAGACATCCCTAGTCAGACTGGTAGTGGGGGGATGAGTTTACAGTCTGCATGGAATAATCTTGGACATGCGACAGCCTATCAGAAAAATGATCGCTATGCTTCTAGAGGAGGTATGTGATGTCTCCAGGACAAATACGTGTTTTCGTTCTCTTACTCATTCTGCTTGCTATGGAAGCTATTTTACAGCCTCAGATACAGGCCTACTTTAAAAGTATGTCAGCTGCTTGGGCTCGAAATAAGAAAGCTGGTAGTGTATGAATGTTACAGCGAAACAGATTTTCTACTTTGGTGTAGCAGTCCTAGCTTTGATAGCTCTCGCGGGACCTATGCCTGATGTAGCTACTGCTTTTGCGCTGCTACTCATCTTAGGCGTACTACTGAGTCATGCTAAGGAAATACTGCCATTTTTAGCGTTTCCAAAGAATTGAGGATAAAATGCAACTTATTCACGCTATAGCGTTTGGTATGTTTGTACTCATATTCCTGTATCTCGCTGTTAAAAATGCTGATGGTTTCACAGGGATCATGAAAGGTGCTTTTACAGGAGTAAATACGCTTACCACTACTCTACAGGGAAGGTAATTCACCATGTGGGGAAAAGCTACCACTTACAAAGGACATACTGTAGCTCAAATGATGATTGCGCAAGTACAGAAAGCTCCTGATAGTGCTGGTATCAACTATGACGTCGTTCCACATTCCCGATCAGAAGGTGTAAAGAACTACGGCCTACAACGTTTTAGAGCTTTCTATCAGGGGCTTCATGTACAACGAATGATCCTACCAAACGATATGAAGGGATCTCAGTTAGGTAGACAATATGAATGGAACCGACAGGCTTCAATGCCATGGGGAAATCACTTCATGGTGACTCCGACTGATAAAGAGAGACTGAATAATCCAGGGGTAGCAGCTGCACGCAAGCAACACCAGTTGACTATTCCAGACTCGTATGGACAGTTCTACGCTTTCATGAAAGCGCTATCAGCTGCATTCGGGACGATACAAGGGGGTAAGTGATGCCTGATGAAATACATCCAGGATCTTTTGTTGGGGATACTGTAGAGGAATTTAAGAAACTTCCTACTTGGGGGAAAGTCACTGTTGGTATTGGAGTACTCGTGGTGGCTTATGTCGCTTATAGAAGCTATCAGAATAGCAAAGTAGGATCATCACAGACAACAACACTACCGCCAACAACTAATCCACCGGGTAGTCAATCACCTTTCCCCTCAGTTCAAAGCGGGAATACGAGTGTACCACTGTTACCTAGTGGGGTAAATCCTATCTATGATGCTCAAGGGGGTTTGACAGGCTATCAGCAGTCACCACCGCCTCCTCAGACTGTTGGGGGAACTCCTAACCCAACACCTACGAGTAGCGGACCGGCTCCCTTTACAGGAATATTAGGTCCTGGTCTGAATTTTGCACAAGCTCAGAAAGCTCTCCCTGGTGTACCGCTAATATCTGGTGGGCAAAACCGTGTTTGGGAAGTCTCACCAGGAGGAGTACAGACTCTCGTCACGTCAGGGTACGGACCTCCTGTTACCAATAGCGGCTACCAGAAAGGTCAAGGTCCTCCTACTCCAGGAGCTGCTGCGGGCGGTGGTTCTATGTCCAGACAAAGTTATACCGTACACGTTGGGGAGAATATCAGAGAAACTATGGCAAAACTAGGCCTCAATTGGCATACGGTAGCGGCGCGTAACGGGTATCCTACCTCTCTTAATCATGGTGATAAGTTGAGGTTGAATTGACGCTAGCTATACAAATAAACATATTGTTGATAATAGTCTTAATCCTATCATTCTGGAGAGCTTATTAGATGACTGCTTGGTACAATTTACCAGTAACTCACGGCTTTTTTTCTGAGTATAACCCTAGTATATGGGATACGCCCCACTTCGCTGTCGATATAGGCATGCCTGTTGATACCCCTATCACTGCTTTCAAAAGCGGGAAGGTTGTTCAAGCTGATTATGCCTATTGGGGGGGACAACCAGGAGGGGGAGAAGTGTGGATACAGCCTGATGATGGAAGTACAGAATATTATTTCTATCATCTTGACGAAAACGACGTAAGTTCAGGTCAACATGTGAATGCCGGTGACAAAGTAGGACTATCAGGGGGTCAAAATGTAGGTGGTCAACATCCGGCTGCTCCCGAATGGTCTAGCGGCCCTCATCTTCACGTGGGCTACTTTACAGAGTGGAAATCTACCCCCATAGGTACACGTCCCTATGGTCCTGATATCACTACTACGATCAAAAATCTAGCTACGGGGGGTATACCACCTGACACAATGTCAGCAACACAAACTATAGCCGGTTTCACTATTCCAAGTACACGTTCTATTGGTCTCTATGTAGGAGTTTTTATACTGGCTGTTGTATTCATCTTAGCCGGTAGTTTTATACTATTTCAAAAACAGATTATGGGAGCGATACATCGTGAGTTATAGTGTTCCTACTCCCATTTATAATGCTGTCAAACCCTATGCTCAAAATGTACCTGATGCTATATGGGAAGATGTGGTATATACAGAGTCAGGGTTTGATCCTAATGCGTACAATAAAGCCGGTGCTTATGGGTTATTTCAACTGCTTTATCCAGGGGGACAAGGCAGTGCTGCTATAGCAGCTGGTCATACTACGCAAGATTTGTTCAATCCAAGTATCAATGCACAATATGGTATGCCTGCCGTGTCTAACACCTGGTCAGGACTAGGACCTTCTTTCGATAATAGTTTGTTCTGGTGGGAAAAGTTTGCAGCCGAAAGTGGACATCCCGGTGGTAGTCCTGGACAAGCGTATACCGATCAGGTAGCACAAACGTTGAAAGATAACTATCAAGGAGGCAACACTATGACTACCTGGTCTTTATTCTGGAATAACTTCTGGTCTAATCTATTCGTTCCCGGTTCAGCTTTTGGAACAGGCTCATCTGCTACCAGTCAGGCCGCGAATATCACAGGACATCAAGTAACCGATGTGATAAATAATCCAGGTTCTCTCTTAACAGGAACTACATCCACAGTCACTAGCATAGCACTATATATAGGTCTTTTTATTGTAGCTTTAGTAGTCATCATTATAGGATTTATGGTTCTTACTCATGAGTAACGTTTATGGGAAGATACCTATAGTAGCTGGACAAGCTCAACTAATAGAGATAGGCGGTTCAGGACTTGCAGGTATAGTGGTAGGAAATGAGAGTGGACTGACTTGTACCCTATCAATGCAAGGCGCTAACGTAACAAGAACACTCTATGCCGGTACTGTTGATTGGATACCAGTCCCTAGGGGTATCAACTGGACAGGTAACTTGATCATCACTCCATCCGCTGATTTGAATAATACAAGCTACTGGCCTTCTAGTTTTATACAAATAGATAGTTTCGGTCTAGGGGAAAGTCCTGGTGGCGTCTATCCTATGAACTTAAACCGGACCGGAAATATAGGAAATCAGGTAACAACAGCAGTGGGTAGCAGCACAAGCGTACAGAACGACAATAATGCCTCAGGAACCGAATTCATAGAGGCTACAGTGCTAGGCAGTCCTACATCTAATGAAGCCCACTTCAATGATGGGTCAGGATGGTTAGGTAGGTGGAATAATCCCACCTTCACCAAGATATTTCAATGGTTCTCAACAGGAACCACAGCTCTTAAGTTGGGGGCTGTTGGCTCTTTTCTCGTAGAAGTACTAGGCAATCTGCAAGTAGATGGAAATGAGGTAGTTACTGGGACAGGTTCTTGGAATAGTGCCGGTGCTACAATAGACAACACTAGTACCTTCAATGGCAATGCTGTAAGTGTAAGTACAGCGAGTATAGGGACCGCTAGTGTAGGTACAGTGAACTGTACCACTACAAATGCTGTAACATTGCATTCAACAGGTGCTACCAACACCGATGGCAACCTGGTAGTCGGTGGTACAGCTGGTGTCACAGGTGATACTCAACTCTCGACTGTCTCAGCATCAGGACTGGCTACACTGACGGGGGGAGCTACGACTGCGGGAAATATAACTGCCAACACGTTCACCGTATCAGGTGGTGGTGCCAAACTGACTCTACTGCAAGGTTCTATTAGTAGGATAGCCAAAAAGAGTGCAGCGATTGGTGTCGGAAAAACCACAGTTGCTCATGGACTAGGAGCGACACCGGATATGGTACTCATAACGCCTAACCTAACGTCTCAACCTGTAGCATCAACGATCGGATGCGATTATTCTACTCTCTCATCGGCTAACGTTGACATATGGTCCAGTGTGGCTACCAATGTGGTGGTCACCACTATACACTTCTAAGGAGGTACAACATGAGTCAAGATACTTTAGTTCAAGCAGACACACTTAAAGTATTAGGCAAAATGACATCTGATAATGGTAACTTCTCCACAGACGGTACACTTGGTAACCTTACAGCTACTAAGCTGACTGTAGCTGGTAAGGTTTTCGGGGCTGTTACGAGTTTAGATATAACTTCTAGTGCACAAGCTATCAGTGCAGACGCTAGTACCATAACGACTGCCAAGACTATAAATCGTACCCTACCAGGAGCCGCCCATACAGGTATGATCCTTGCAGCTGGTACAATTGACGGTCAATTATGTATAGTAACGAATGAAGCTGTTGGTGCTACTTCCACTCTTACATTCAATGCGACTGTGGCAACAAGTAATGTGGCGGGGGATGGAACTGAGGTAACTATTATAGAAGATAATAGTGCTACCTTGTTTATATGGTTAGCTAATGCCGCTGCTCCTGCATGGTATCCAGTTATGAGTGTAGGTGTCACCAATTAGTTGAAGAGGGTCGTATCATGAAGATTTTTCACTGGATTATTATTATAATCATCTTATTGGTGATTATAGGTCTCTGGAAAAAATACGCATAAAAATAGCCCTACCAGACTATTGGTAGGGCTATTTTATCTATACGAACCTATTTCGTCGGTCTTCTAACCAATCTAGAGACTGCTGATGAAGCTCATGCATCTCTCTAGCACGGTCCTCATGATATTCAGCTATCAACTGGTCTGCTCGAATACATTCCTGTTCAAGGTCTTCAAAAACTTTGTCATCGTTCGTCCTGTTATCCATGATTTTCCTCTATTCTTTGTTTAACTATACGGTACTGTACATCCTCAATAGCTATACGCACCCTATGCTTACGATCTCTTTCAATCTCTCGATCGATATCACTCAGCAGTTCCTCCTTAATAGCTGATGGTGGTAAACTATCTACGAATTCTTGCTGTTTGACAATATACTCTGAAAAACTCATTCTAACCCTCCTACTCTATAACTAAGATCATAATACGCACTATGCTTGTTTAATATAGTAGTACAGTCTAGTATCTCTTGAGGATCTTTACTCTCAAGCACCCTATATTGGCCTGCATTAGTGCGATACTGTAGGAGATAAAGTATCTCCTCAGTCCCATCTACTTTGCAGTTTAAGTACTCTTGACTCCATTCCGTATCATAAGCCATGGTACTACCTCCTCGTAACAAGAACTGGTTACCTCATTCATAAACTCTTCCTCAGCTGACAATACACGAAGTATCCTACTTTTCTCCTAATTACTTGAACTTCTTCACTACTTTACTACGTAAACGATCTACATTCCTGTCTTGATCTGATGCTACATGAAGGGCATCTTGTGGTGATATAGCCCTCACTATGTATTGTTTATTCTCTTGATCTATAACCACATACTCATTCTTATGTGGTAGACTCAAGATATTCTGCAAACCTTCCATAAAACTCATTGTAAGTATCCTTTCTTAGTATGTGGTAACAAAACTACGATCTTTTCTAACAACCGTCCTTTGTCTGATACTTCCATGTAACCAGTCTACGCAACGCTGGTAACTAGCTCCTCTAGAGAGAAGTCGTATGATGACTTCATAGAGGAATGGACGAATGATGGCTTGTTGGTAAGGATCATCACAGGTTTCCATGCCATCCAAGCGGTGATCAATCAGGATGGATTGTGCCTTCTCACTATCAGTGAGAGGTTGATAAAGAGTCTCTTGTAGAAGAACAAGAATATCAGGAGGTGCTGTAACTTCATAATAAGCAGTGTGAAATTTGTGTCCACTCATAGTCTTTATCCTTTCCTGAATACCTCTCAAATCAATTGAGAGAGGCTACAACGACCGTTGGTCTGGAGTCCTGTCACTCTCACTTGATTTGAGAGGTATTC
>Ga0213918_1000212_pt1 | contig 18043 bp, 18 predicted proteins | sample McNCre217MG_FD_163422 | JGI IMG/M metagenome (GOLD analysis project Ga0213918, IMG submission 163422) | Freshwater microbial communities from McNutts Creek, Athens, Georgia, United States - 2-17 MG | ecosystem: Environmental > Aquatic > Freshwater > Creek | place: USA: Georgia | collected... | reverse complement strand
CTTCCTCTGCCTCTTCCTCTGCCTCTTCCTCTGCCTCTTCCTCTGCCTCTTCCTCCTCTACTTCACCTGCATCGCCGCAATACGGACACGTCTCAGCGTCCGCAGTCGACACGCCATTGCAGTTGTCACAGCTAATCGCGATGTCGCTCTTCTGGCCCTTCTTCTTCGCCGCCGCATCCGCCTCCGTGATCACTTCCTTGAAGTGAAGCGCCAAGGCGACGCCAATCTGCTCGTCCGTCATGTCGTCGACTTCGATGCCGACGTCGTTCGACTCGATGTATTGACGCATCACGCCACCATCGATCTTATCGACGATGAACCCTCCGATGCTGTTCTTCCGCCCACCAGTCTTCGACGCCTTACCCTTAGCCGTTTTCGCCATGACGTTCTTCCCTCGGTTCGATGCTAACAACTGACTTCTGTTCGCTGCGCAACTGCACGAGCGTGTCGAAGTACGAAGCGATTTGCATGCTCCTCACTATTGAGGCGCAGCGTTATTCGATGATCGATGTCGTCGTACAGCAAACGTCCAGCGGCGTCGAGTGAGCCTGACTCACGAATCGCTAGGACGGTGTACCGCTCCAAGTCGTTCTCGCACATTTTCAGCGCGATTGTTGAGGCTCTCTTTCGTTCTGCAGCCTCTACGAGTTCTTCTTCAGCTATGGCCTCTTCGGAGAGGATAGAGGCCATGAGCACTTCACCTTCGTGAACGTCAGCTCCCATAAACGACAACGGGGTCTCGATGTTCGACGTCTTGCGATCAGGACTCCCTGAGATTGTCACACCGCGCGCTTTATGCAACTGCGTTTTCGCACAGGACATCGCGTTGTAGATGATGAACTTCTCGAGCGTAACTCCACGCGATGGATCGAACTTTGCGATGTATTTCCATACGCCTAGATACAGCTCCTGCTCTAGATCGTCGAGAGTGAACCATTCGGGCGGTGTCCACCTTCGCATCAGATAACCGGCCATCGCCCTGAACTCGCTTCTCGTACGAGCGATGAATTGGTCGAATTTGATACGTCCCTTCTGGACGAGAACCAACGACTTTTTCAGATTCGACATGAAGGTCGCCTGTCATAGAGGTCGCACGCTGTCGGTTCAACGTGCGACCAGATGAATATAATAGTGACCCAACGATGCAAGTAGTTTTTTCTACGGCGTCGAATCTTTCGAACCTGGGAGCACACCTTTACCGCCAAACACTGCGTTTTCGCTGACGTTGGTGCTTAGTCCAGTGTCTCGAATAAACCTGGACGCTTCGACGTCCTTGACACCTGCTCGAGTCGCGATGCGACGAACATAGCTCAGCGTCAGAACGTCTCTGGCTCGAGTTACCGCGACGTATGCGAGGCGTCGTTCCTCTTCCACGTTTCCACGGGCATGAGGAAGAACCATCTCGTTCATCCCAATGACGTAAACCCTAGGCCATTCTAGACCCTTGGAACGGTGGATAGACATGAGAAGTACGCGTTGCCCACCCGCCTGCTTATCCTCGCGCTGACGCTTGGCTGCCCTTATCGTCTCGTCGATGTAATCGAGGACTTCGTCTACCGACGAAAAGCGCTCAGCTACCCGTACCATCTCTCGTACGTTGGCAGCGCCACTGTTCTCCGTCGACTCATCACCTTCTTCCTTCTGGAGCCATTCGATATATCGGGTGGCTCGGATGATCGATTCTAGAAGGACAGACGGCTTCGCGAGATTCTTAGCATCGACATCAGATGCTGATGCGGCAGCTCCGAGAAGGATCGTCTGTTGCATGTCACCGATCATTCGCGCCCAATCGAACGCGCTGACACGTTGACGCTGCTGCAATCCCTCCTGTTGTGCGACGTCGTGGACTGTACTGACCCAATCGACGTTTTCGACATCGGCTACAGCCGACATCACACGATCCACGAATTTCGCTCCTAGAAACCGGAACGGAGTGTTGATAGAGCGCTTCACGTCCTCAGCCTTCGCTCTTCCAGCAGCTAGACGGAGATACGCGAGAAGGTCCCGTACTTCACGACGCTCGTAGAAAGAAACGCCTCCGACGACGATGTAAGGGATTCTCTTCTTGAGAAGCGCTTCCTCTACTGCTCGAGACTGTGCGTTCGTTCGGTAAAGGATCGTGTGATCTGAGAGTATGGTTTCGTTACTAGCAACACTCGAAGCGATCTCACCGACGACCTCGTTTGCTTCGTCATCATGTGCTTCCGCGCACAGGACGCGAACTCGACCATCTGAGTCTCGTTCGCCGATCATATCTGTCGGCTCGAGTCCTTCGATCTTCGCATGCCGTACGATCGCGTTCGCTGTATCGATGATCGTCTTACCCGAACGATAGTTGCGTGGAAGTAGGATCGTCCTTGCTTCCGACCACTCCTTATCGAAGTTGGCTAAGTATTCAGGCGATGCTCCTCTGAATTCGAAAATAGAGTTGTGAACTACAGCGCCATTGACGATGAAATTAGCAAGGCCTTGAACCTCGAAGTCGAAACACCTTCCGGCTTTGACGACTCGTCTCGCTAATACACGAGCTGAAACTAGTGTGCCGTTTTCATCGATAACTGGGATGCGCATTCCGACATGAACCGAGGCCGCGGGAACACCGAGGGTCTTTCGTCCTCCTCCGACCTTAGCCAGCGCTTCGACGATGTACCCACCAAGCGCCCTGGCTAACCGCTCAGCTTCGATTCTTGCGTCGCGTAGCTCAGAGAAGCATCTCCTGGTTCGAAACGTTCCTTTACCCGTCGACTTCATTCCAAGAGAACGACACTTTTTTGGATCGATTACGCTGGTCTCAACCTCAACTCGGTGACCATCTTTGGTTGCCATGAGGATGTTGATAGCAACACGACCCCGATGAGAAGCTTTTGCGAAGTAGTTGGGACGATCGAAGTCTAGGTGCAGTTCAGACAGAAGCTTCCAACCGTTGTGACCAAACCGATCAAACAATCGTTTCGTCGCGTCAACGCTTCCACTCCACATCCCAGCACGAGGTGTGAATGGTTCACGCGGTATTCCGTACTGATACGCCCAGAAAGCCTCTTGCTCAGCGGCTTCTGCGTAACTCTCGAACCAACCTAGAACCCACAATCGTTCGCCACCTTCTTGCTGTGTACGAACGATGAAATGATCTCCTCGATGACCAACTGTTCGCGTTACACCGATTCGAAAGCCGTGGTCCTCTCTATACATCAAGTAAACGTACGAACCACGAGGATCGTCTATGGACGCGAACAGAACATGTTCTTTGGTGGCTCGAAAGCAACCATGTTCTCCGAGATCGAATTCAAAGGCTGATTGCTTAGTCGTCGTACTCTTTCTGACAACTCTCCTCGTAACTAGCTTCCCGGCTTTGATAGCAAGAACATCGTCGCCCTTTTCAATGTCTTCAACCGGCTTCTGACCCTCGGGGGTCGAGATCATCTGACCTTCCGGAATGCACTGGAAGCAATCACCGACCGCCATGTAATTACGATGTTCACCTGCAAGAAGATGGGAAAGAGTCGACTGAGCGATGTTGTTGTCTTGCACCTCATCGCACAGAAGCTGATCCCACTTCGACGACCAAGTACGTCGGATCTCGTCGCTTGACTGAAGGTGCTGACAAGCAAAAACGAGGAAGTCGTCGAAGGTAAGAATTTCCTTCTCTTCGAGGGCATCGTTGTAGCGTTGAAACGCCTGAACTGCTTTCGAAGCGTTGTAGGAGAACACTGGTGTCGCTGCCTCGAGAGCTTCGGATGAACTAGGCTCCCAAAGGTTGGCTTTGCATCGTCCGATGAAGCTGGCGACCTTTGTAAGGTCGTGACCCTTCCAGTCCATTCCTCGGTGACCAAGAACATCCTTCAGGATGTAACGAGCCTTCTGCGGCTTGTCGTTCTCGCCATCGATTGACCAGAACGCCCACTTCGTATTGTCCTGGCGAAGGATCTGAAGGCAGAGCGAATGCCACGTGCCGACGCGAGCATCATTGACGCCGAGTTGTCGAACACGTTTGTTCATCTCATCGGCGGCCTTCTTCGAGAAAGTCATCGCACAGATACGCTCTGCTTCGACGATCTTGAGGGAGACGAGACGAACTATTCTTCGGGTAACTGCAAAGGTTTTGCCAGAACCAGCGGCTGCTAGAACACGGCAAGGACCAGTTTCGTGACGAATGACTTCGAGTTGCTCGGCGTTCGCACCGCGTTCCCAGACGGGTAGTTTTTTCTCAGCCAGAGCTTCACTTCGAGATTTCATCGTCATCTCCGATCTTTCGTCGGTGAAACTGGAGGAGCTTCATCGCTCGCTCACAACTGTTATGAACTACATTGCATGAACGGCAACGTCTTTTTTTCCCGTCGCCGTTATTTTTCCGGAAGGGTCCAGTATTCTTCGAGCATTCCTAAATCCCGAAGCATGAAAAAAATGGCGTCGAACCAGATGGACGGTCTGTTGACGCCAAGAAATTGCGCTCGTTCTACACGCCTTTTGACCTGGTCGTCTACGTCAGAAGGAGTTGTACCGCACCTCTCGTAGTACAACTTACGAGCTTTGCGGTACTCCCTACGGACATCAGACATTTGTACGGTGTGCGACCCGAGGCCTCTGCACGCTAAACAGCCACGCATCATCCCCTCGCACTCTACGTACCCGTTCGCTCTACATTTTCTGCAGGGTAAGAACGGCGTCTCATCCAAAGTCGTCACCCTGGGGTGACGCGACGCTTGGTCGTCTTCTTCACCTTGCGCGTCTTCGCGGGTGCCTTCACCGCCGCAACTGCCTTCTTGGAAGCTTTCTTCGCAGTTGCCTTCTTGGTTCCAGTTCCAACCGGGCGACCACCCTTGCGACCGTGATGCCAACCCTCTTTCTTCGAGAGTTTCGTCATTCGATTGATCTCGTCGTGGATCCCGAGCCGATCGATCCAGCGAAGAAGAGTGCCGTAATTGCACTCCAACGCTTTCGCAGCATCTTGCCGATGCATCTTCGATTCTTTGAAAGCCGCGAGAATGATCTTCTTCGCCTTCGCAGGCTCGAGAGTGATCAACGCGTTAATTTGGTGATTCGTGTACGCCATGCCATTCCTTTTATGACGCAAACGGCACGGGCGCTACCCCAAACGTTTCGAGAACCTCTACTAATCTCCGACGCAAGACATCTCGAGGGATAGTATCGGCGTCAGTTCCTTCCGGAAGACGAATCCTGTTTGACTGCGTATACCGCCCAATCATGTCGCGTAGAGAAGCGGCTACCTTGTCACCAGGTGGATCAGGATCCGTCAGAAATAAAACAGTCGGGAACGTCGTCAACTTGATCGCATGTATCGGATTCGCATCACTCCCACCAAGAGCTGCAATGTCAACTCTATAGTCATAGAGTGCTCGAGATACGGCTAACCCGTTGAATGCTCCCTCAACGACAACAACTGCTTTTCGTTCGTGAAGAACTGGCCACGTATGTTCTCCGAACATCGTTCCAAGATCGGCATTCTCTGATTCGTGTGGTGTCAGATATTTCGGCTCTTCGTTCGTAAATGAACGAGCACTGTATCCATGAGGAACGCCACCTTTCCCTCTCCAAGGAATGACGATGCGTCCTGATAGACGACCATCGACAGCATACCCAAGACCGAAGCGGTCAACTTCTTCGGCTGTAAGATGCCGTTCCTTCTTCGCATAATCTCGAGCAGGTGTAACCCATTCCTCGATAGGTTCGAACATCACTTCTCTAGGCATTCTGAAACGAACCCGACTTGGTTTCGCTGCTCTAGAGACAACTCGAACTCGAGCGCGTGGAGGTTCGTAACCTTTCCCGAGAAGCTCTATGAAAGCTCGCGCGGCTTCGAAATCGCATGAGCGAACCCACATCACGAGATCGGTGAGAGTTCCTCCACGTTTACAAGAGAAACAATGATTCTGTCCCTCTCGTTTACCACCGATTCGAACGAAGAAGTTTGTAGGTGAGTGATCGTCGTGAAACGGACAGAGTAACCAAAGGCGACGGGAACGCTTCCTTTTCACATCGAGAAAAAGTGCATCGAGAACTTTTTCGACACGACTCACCGACGACCTCGCCCTTTACCTTCTTTCCAAGCCACAGTCTCATCTGTCGGTTCAGATCTGGATTCGATAGAGATGCTTCGTCCGCCCGAGATCTGTCCGGTATCAGGCTCCCAGTTGAACTCGACACCGAAAGGGGGACCGAACCTCTGTTTGAGGCCATAGACCTCCATCGTATCGTCTGGAACGTTCTTGAATCGCGCAGGAAGATGAGGCGCGAGGATGAGTGCTCCTGCGTCTACATACGCACTGGAGCCTTTCAATCCCTGAATGCTAGGCCGCATGTCCTTACGAACATCTTCACCCTTCAAAAGCTGCTGATGAACCAAGATCTGATGGATCTGTAGACGGTCTGCCATCTCAAGCATCCGCCACAGTGCTTCTTGCTCCTGATCTGGTCGGCGATCTCTGAGAACACGATCGAAGAGATCGAAGATAGCTACAGAACTTCCACTAGCTTCGACGTGCTCTTCGAGAATATCGAGGTAGTCATCGTTCGTAATTCTGCCAACACTTCGAACAGAGCCGCGGCGGAATGGATTCTCAACGAACGTAATGTACGGAGAAATCGCATGAGCCCGCTCTTCAAATTCAACAAGCTCTTCATGAGACAACTTCTGATAATTACCGCTCAGAGTTCTCAGCTGATTCGAACGACCGTCCAGCAAACGCGACCGTGACCATTTTAGAGATAGAGTAGTAATCAACTCTAACGTCATTGGAGCGCGTACTTCCCACGCTCCGACAAGAACGCGTTTCTTCTGTCGCGCGAGACCTAGAATGACATGGGCGGCAAGTGTCGTTTTACCAGCACCCGACATTCCAGTGAGTATCGTTGTCAGACCTGGTGCAGCCCCTGGTCGAATGCGTGGCGTACCTCCGATGTCTTCACCTCTACCGTCCTTGACTCCATCCTCCCAATTATCAAGACCCTCGATACCAAAGGGATGGATCGCCATCTCTTCGACTCGTACTCGAAGAGCAGTCATCATCTGATGAACAACTTCCTTCGGATCTCGAAGGAATCTGGCACCACTTTTCGTTCCTTCAAAGGATTGACCGACGAGCTTGGCCAACGCCTTCACACGCTCCGGTGCTTCCTTCGGATTCTGGATAGCATCTAGAAGCGATGAAATCGGACCACGTGTAGCTTGAGCCCGCTGCCAATCCCATTGAAGGGTCTCGATGTGAAAGTCGAGATTTGCAGGAACCTCAGGACGAGCTTCGTTGAGTGTCTCGAGAATTCGAATGTCAACGTCTGGGGCGACGCGTGAAAGCGTAGCCGGATCGTACTCGAGACCGAGACGTTCCAGTTCAATGAGACCTGCTTGGATAAGACGATGAGGCTCTGCGTAAAACGCATCCGCCGGAAAAAGCTTCGTCCCTCGTTTACGAACGTCTCGGTCAACCATTTCGGCTGCCAAGATGACTTGTTCGTTTACGGGATCGTTCGGGGTATCGATGGTGAATTCGCGTTCCGGTTTCTTCTCAACCCTCTCTTCTCGCTTGCTTCGATTCGCACGTTCGCGTCGAGCTTCGGAACGCGACTTCATCAGGCGCCTTTTACCTTACGATTCGTTGCGTTCCATTCATCCGGACCTGACAGATGAATACCTTGCTCTTTCGCACATGCAATGACGCGTTCATCGACTCTGTAGTCGTCATCGAAGAAAACGTTCCTGATACCAGTACTGGCTATGAGCTTGAAGCAAAGCCAGCAAGGGAACGTGTTGACGAAAAGTGATGAACCTTGGAGTGCTGTACCGAATCGAGCTGCTTGAGCGATCGCGTTAGATTCTGCGTGAATCGTTCTCACGCAATGATTGTCCTTCATGTCATGCCCAACATCATCGCAATGCGGCATACCAGGAGGACTTCCGTTGTACCCAGTCGCGATGACTCGCTTATCTAGGACGATAACGGCGCCAACATGCTTTCGATCACACGTAGCTCTCGTGGCTACGTGGTGAGCGAGTTGCATGAAGTAATTCGGCCAGTCTACGCGATTCGTCATGTGGGAACCTCCAGGCTCCCACGTTATGACGTCAGCGCGTCCCTGTAAGCCTCTTGGCAGCCTCTACAACGCCAGAACACCCTTTGGGCCATGGCCACGCTCTAACGAGCGCCCACGGCCCAAGAATGTGCATGGGAGGCCTCTTCCGCTTTGCCTCGAGAATCGCTCCAAGCATGGTCTCCGCGTACTCGCTGACGAAATAAACGTCGCAAGGACCCTCGAGATGCGATTGGAAAACGACAAGGTAACGGTTCACAGGACTCTCCCGGATACAGACGTATCCTACTTCCGATGTTCGGCTCGCGCTAGGTAAAGGCGGTAATCAGTCAAGAGAGCACCGGCGAACATGAGTCTTGTTCCGATGCGCCTGGCTTCATCTCGTCCTTGTTCTCTTCGCCACTTCTCCGTTCTCATCTCTCGCGTCCATGCCCATCGCATGTACTGCACCGCGCGGTTGTAGTCTCCACTAAACTCACGTTTGACTAAATTAGCCGCCATCATTGCAGCATTGAAACGTTCTGATGGACCTAGCTCGACCGGCGATACGCCGTAGCACTTGAGATGCATCATGTCGTAGATAGCGACAAGATGTCGTGCGCCACATCCGGACCAGTTACCACTGTCCATCATCTCTTGCACTTCGACTCGTGCGCGATCGAACTGCGCAGCGGCGATCGTTCGCGGTTTCCCCTTACGACGTTCAACTCGCTTCGTAACGTCGTCGACGAGTTCTAGGAACTCGGTCGAAGCTTCTTCTAGTGGATGCTTCCTCTTCACACGTGTCGCCGTCTTCGGCTCGTCGTCATCACCAGGTGTGAAAAGAGTCTCCGGAAGATCTTGCTTCGCCGAGTTACCAATCATCGTACCCACCTCCCGCGTGCGGAGAATTCCGTACGCGACACACCGCACTTACGAGCGGAAGTTCAACTACGTTTACTTAGCGTCCAAACTCCTGAGCTTCTTCTTGTACCAAGTGTATTCCGCCTCGAAGACGAGGTCCGCGATCTTTTGTAGATCCGCGATAACCTTACGAGCTTCTTCAACTCTGTCAGCGTCAGGTTGAAGATCGACAGTGATGAACTGCTGAGGAACCTCGAAGTTCGCATACTTCGGACCATCCGTAATTTCGCCAAACGGGAATGTTGTTTTTCCCCAAGCGACACTCAGACGATTTCCTTCGATCTTCACTGTCGGAGTTGACGTTGGAGGATTCATCACTCCACTTGCCGTCACAGTCGCCGGCTTCTTAGCCTTCCGCGGATCATCAACTCGTAGAGCTTTCATGTGCCCGCAGTTGATAAGTGGTTTCCCGTTCAGGACAGCCCACTCTGCTCCACATTCACCACAGTAGTCGCCGCTACGAGCACGATTCTCTGCTTGCTCGGTAGGCTTCGCATCTCGTTCCTTCTTCGGCTCTACCTTCTTGGATTCTACCTTCTTCGCCTTACTACCGAACTTGATAGGAGCCGCACACTCCGAACACTCGAAGTCACCGTCTTCACGTCTCTCGAGTTTACCTGTGTCGAGTTCCGACTCACATGCTTCGCATGTGACAATCACACCCGATGACTTTGGTGTTAATGACGTCGATGTTTCTTCTTCCGTCGTCGAATCTTCATCGGTATCGAAAAGGGGTCTCGTTCGCTCCTCGGCAGACTTCTTCTTCCGCTCTGCCAAAATCTCACTTCGCGTCTTCATTCAATTCCCTCTCGTTTCATCCGTTGTAGATAGTTTCGAACCTCAACCCAACGACCGCGATCAAAGACTTTTACTGTCGGATTCCAAGACGCGATGTTCCTGAGGTGAGACGGATATACATGACGATCCCAAAGCACGTATAGACGTGATGACGTCTTACCCTTGCTCTTACGGTTCAAGCGTCCACGTACCTGATTGAAGTTGAATCGATTCCCCCCAATAGGTGTTGTAGCGACGCCTACGGACACAGCTGGGAGATTCACACCTACGCCGAGAGCACCATAGGTTCCAACACCTACTCGAATACTACCGTTGAGAATTCCTGCTCGAGTGACATCGAACTCCTTTTCAAAATCTCCTCCGATGAGGAAGCCTGAACGAATTCGATTCGCTACGAAGGCTCGGTCCAACTCCATGCAGTGTTCACGTCGATGCGAAAGCATGATGACCTGTTCGTCTCGAGCTTCTTCGATGGCGAACTTGAGAGCGAGTTTGTTCCTCGCTTCGTCAGCAACCATCTCATCAAGTAGCCTTTTGAAGTCGAGCTTCTTCTCGTCATCGACATCTTGAGAGAGCCCGTACCACGAAGCTTCGAAGTTCGTAGGTACGACTCGAATCTCTACGTCAACAATGAATCCTTCGGTCTCGAGATCTCGTCGCTTCTTCTCGTAAGCGACCGACCCGAACAATCCGTTGGTGAGATACTCCTTCTTATCCTTACGACGTTCATCAGCTGAGATGCCAATACGGTACCTCGCAGGAAATGCACCGATAACTTGAAAGTAAGTTTTGGCAGGAGCCTTTTGACACTCGTCTACGATAATCATGCCGAAGAAATCTTTGAGTTCTTCGTCGATACCTTGAGATGACAATGTGCCCTGTACAGTCGCAGTGATAGGTCTGAGTGAACGCTTCTTGCGATGAATGACACCTAACTCATCAGGTCTCATCTTCAACGAAGACTGAGCGTCGTTACACCACTGCTTGAAGAGACCGACGGTCGGTAGGATCACGAGCGTGTTGAGCTTCACTCTCGACGCTAGTGCGATAGCCATCAACGATTTACCAGAACCTGTCGGCATGCGAAGAACACAGTTCTCTCGCTTGATAGCCGCTTCGATGGCTTCTTCTTGGTAATACCTGAGTTCGGGACCGATGTACTTCGGGTAACGTTCTACGACACCACCTTCAATACGAAGGTCTCTCATGCCGTAAAGAATGCGGTTCTCTTCAAGTACGTCGCGAACCTTCCGAAGACCGCCACGAGGGAAGATCAACTCTCGCTTCTTGTCGTCACCTCGCCACGTCCAAACATCCTTCGGCTCATTCCACCATCCAGGAAGACTGAGCATCCTCTTCAAGTGGTACTGAGGGTTGTCGAACGTGAATGCGCTTTTCAACGCATTGATGACTTCTTCGTCGAGCGTGGAAGCATCAACGTGAACTTCGTTATCAATGCGGATTCTGACTTTAGACACGGTGCACGCTTATGACATCAGCTGTGCGACGGCCGCAAGGTGTCACGGGTCGAGACCTAGAACGCGACGCGCATACTTCCTCCTGAAGTCATCTCTCGCATCGTGACCGCTCATGTTCGACATCGATAGTAGCAACTCGAAACTCTGGTCATCGCTCGCGCGCTCGAGAACTACGCAGTCAGATACAGGAGCCAGACAGAAGGGATAGCCGCATGGAGCTAGATGCTTCTGATCTTCTTCCACGTACGCGACGAGCCATGACTCGCCTGTCGGGCGATGCAAAACAACATCACCTGTTCGTATCGCTTCGGAACGACCTTCGAGATGTTTGAGAACATCCTCGTCCGTATCGACGAAGGCTTGAGCCCATAGATGAGTAGGTGTTCGCTCATCCTTGCGAGGCTGTCCGCACACGATGAGATACTTCCCGAGGCCTAGAGCGTAGTACGCGTCGGCATGTGCATCGTTACCTGCTGGGAGCATGAGAACGACGATGTTGCATTTCGCGAGCGCTCGCTTGTTGCACATCACTGAAGTCTTCCACTCAGGGAACGACTTCAGGTACTCCGCGTATTTGTGATTCTCCGGATCGAAGTTCTCGGGAAACTTTTCGGGAGGGATCTCTTGAACACCACCTCGGCTATTTGCGTCGGTGAAATCGTAGACATCGTGACCACTCGCACGCAATGCTGTCGCTAGAGCGCGTACACGCTTCCTATTTTTCCAACTCGACGAAAGGTAGATGTTCATACATCTATTATGGCGCTCACGCGTCACCCCGGGGTGACGCGTTTTTCGTTCTACCGCGACGCCTTTAGTCGCATCGGACAGTCTGAGCGCTCGATCAAGATGCAATCTCGTTTCATCTTCTTCGCAGCCACACCTGTCGAACCGCTACCCGCAAACATGTCCAGTACGAGATCACCGTCGTTACTCGATGTCTCGATCATGATCTCAGCTAGGCGTGAAGGCTTCTCGGCGTCGTGAATCTTCCCGCGAAAAAGTTCGGTCACATCTGTCCAAACATTCGTCCGCCGCTTGAATTCACTCTTCGCTGGATAGTCTGCGTTGAAGCCTGCGTACCCGCGCTTCTCCTCGAGCAAAGGAACATTGAACGTCTTCGGCTTCCCCTTGACCAACATCGCACACTCTTCACGCGTGAAGAGGTAACGGTTCTTCGTTCCGTACGCCCTTTTCTTCGACCACGTGATCACATCCCAGAGGGTGAGTTCGCTGCGCTGTTCAACGGCCGATAGCCACTCGAAGAAAATACGGTTCCCTGGTTTGCCGATCCCTCCCCATACGTACGCCGTTCCGCCTGGCATGAGTACGTGTTCGAGAAGGCTTGTTAGTTCCCACTGCTTCTCGATGGTCCAATTCCGATCCCACTTGTTCTTGAGGATCCCGCCATACGGCGGATCCGTGATGACGAGAGGAATGCTTCCGGCTTCGATCTGAGAAGGAACCCATTTGAACGAGTTTGCTCGAATGATGCGGATCATTGCAATTTACCTGAAGGAATTGGGAGAGACCTTGTACCTCTCCCAATTCCTTCGCAGATCCATTACGGAAGCTTGAACGAATACATGTCTGTCACATTTTGGGTTGTAAGCCTGTAGTCGTAAATGGTCACCTCGTCGATATCACCTTGGAACTGCGTCCAGGTTATGTCATTGGGATTAGCGGCTCCTGCACGGAAAGGAGCTGAACCTCGCGACATGTTTACGAGGTAGGCAGGATCCGCGTAATTGGCTCCGTTACCAGCACCACCATCCGTGAATGTGTGGGGATAGCAGACGCCATCCACGCAGATGAGGACCCCCGCCACCTTGTCAAGGTAGTCACCTGGGTCGTAGATGCCCACAACGTGGTGCCAAACCCCCACAAGGGAATGCGTGAGCGCTGGCGGGCCGAATCGGTCTCCTGCGCCCTTGTTGGTGTGATTCGTTGTCGGATCTGTGGGGGTTAGAGAAAACGCGTAGGCGCTCGTCGCCCAGCGGCGATCTTCGCTGCACGACGGGTCTACGGCCGTCTCGGGGTAGTGTCGGAACACCCATTCCGCAGCGCCAGTCCCCTGCTTGCTGATCCAGTGTGCATAGTCTGCTTTCACTACTGGAACAGTGCAGAGTGCTCCCACACCATTCGGCTGCGTGGGGGTTTCTTGGGTAAAGAATTCCGTCGTCGGTCGGAACCATGCGCTGACGGTCATCCCCGTAGACTGAAGGCGGTATCTGTTGAAAGATACCTCCTGGTGACTGTTCGAACCTGAATTGGAGCTGAGGATGCCGTTTGCTCCAGCAGCCAATGGAGTTCCCGCATCCGCGGAGAGCGACATAGAGAGAGTACCCGCCCCCGTCCAGCCGAGAGGTTGCGTGTTCGGGTCAAGCCACGGCGTGGCGCTTAGTGACGGCTGCCACGCCTTTGCGCGAAGCGTGGGCAGACCCGTTGTACGATCAGTTTCAATCTGGAACCTGACCCTGTACGTGTGCGAAACGCCGTCCCAAGTACTATTGATGGTGGTCGGCCCTGCGAGGAGGGTCGTGGTGCCGGCGATCTTTTTCACGATCGACAACGCAACCACGCCGTTGACCTCGGTGAGCTTTGCTGCGTAATAGTTCGACGAATCGGCCAACCTAGCAGCGAGCAGTACGGGAATGAATGTACCGCTCGTCGTCTTGGCGTTGCTCGCGTGATCGGTCCAGTTGACGTCCACCTGAGAATCCGTGTCAAGCCGTAATTGGCTCGGGAACTTTTGGCCGAACGTTCCTGTGGCAGACATTTCGTTGATCACGCCCCCGGGACCCGTTGATCCTCCGGGTACAGCGACCCAGTAATAACCGCCACTGCTGGCCAACCAGGTCCACGACCCTCCAGGCACATCGGTCGTTGATGGCGCGCCCCACGTGTTGCCAACGCTAACGGAGGAGACGAATTTGTCTTCGCCCTTCATCAGGGAGAAGTCTGGCGATGCCGTGGCTGCGGGAGGCGTAGACATGTAGGGTCCAAGATAGGGCTCGCTTCCAGATGACGGTGGTGCAGGAAACCTAGAAGCCGTACCAAAGTGCACCGCCGTCCCACCTCCGTCGATGCCTGAAGGAATGCCTAGCAAACCTCCATCATCCACATAAGCCGGATCTCCAGGATGGTAGATCCCGTCGTTTCCACGGCCGGTAGAATCGATCGCTGTCGTACCGGAAGTTTCATCGAATTTGAACCAAACGACAGGCCCGAGGCTTGTCACGAACGATGAGTAGCTTCCACTTACAGCTTGTTGAACACTTCCACTTCGTCCTTCGATAGAATCGAAAGAACTGCACGACATGACAAGAGCGGATACCGCTGCAAACCATGCCGCAAACCAGGTCATCGATCGAGAACGCTTCATTCGAACACTCCTCTTTTTCTATCGTTCAACACGATGATGCGGATCATTTCGAAGCACCTGAATGTACGCGTCACCCCGGGGTGACGCGATCGATAGGGATCTTGTTCAGACGTCGAAATACTTGACGTCCAAGATCAGTGAAGACCCATTTTTGAGATGTCAAATCGTCGTCATCGTCATCTTGTCGCGCTTCAATCAATCTCAATGAAACGAACTTGAGCACTATCGATGGTTGGAAACTTTTGCGTTCATCTTTCATCAACACTTCATCGAGGAATGCGTTGAGATGATCGCATTCGGTAGCAGTGATCAAACCTTTGCGAATGATCCTGTCCGCGATTTCAGATGTATGCTCACGTACTTCCTTTTCTCGTTCATCTGCGAAACGTGCTTGAGCAATCTCATGCCAATCCACGGAACCATCGTTCGGTGAAGCAACGCCTAGAACGCGTTCCTCGAAAGCCCATGCAGGTGTAAGTACACCTGGCTCGCTCGAATCAGGATCGACGACCATGGCAACGTATTTGTCGTCGTCTGCATTTTCCCCATCGACGAGTGCCCAACACACGATGGGTAGAAGTAGCGCCTCCGTGTAGTCGCCATCGATAACCGCGAGGTTCCATCGACCTCTAACGGGCAACGTGCTCTTGATCTTCATACCCGAGTTATGACGGTTGAGCAGTAGGGGGCGGTTAGCGGCCCCCTACCCTTCAAAGCGTGTCACCTTGAGGAGATTCTGACCCGTCTTCCATCGGGTGGGTCAGAAATGACACCGGGCTAGAACGCTCCACGTTCAATTCTGACGCGTTTTCAGAGCCAGCTATGCCGGAGTGGCTCCCCCCTCCCCAAAACGCTTAGGAGGGCCGATTCCGTGCCAGCAAACGGTATTCTGACACATCACCCCCGATGGGTGATGTGTCACCTGTGTCGAACGCATCGTCGTTCTTCTCGATGCGTTCGACTTTGGCGCGTGCTCCGCGCTTCTGCGTACGCTTCAAGCGCTTAGCTACTGCCTTGGAGTGCCTATTCCGGATGGGATCGAAGATCCGTCCGATGCCGTATACGTAGCTACGAATCTTCTTCTCGAGGTTCATCGGTCCTTCTTGCTAACCCTTCCAACCACAAAGATTACAAACGTCCCGATCGCAGGTTGCTGTCGAAGAGTCAGAAGTGATCCAGTGCGGTTCGTTCTCCCCGTCGCAAACGACGGATCCTGGGAAGCCGCATTCACGGCAACCGCTGTCCGCACCCTGACCATCGAAGAACAAATCTCGGTCATCGGACACCTCAGCGACTTCCCCGCAGTGCTTGCAGGTCATCTCCGGATCGTCGCGCTCGCCGAGGCCTGTCGAATCCAGAAGCTCGAAGTCGGAGGGCATTGGTTTGGTTATGCCGCGTCACACCGGTGTGACGAACCGGCGGTACACCCCGATGAACCCTGTCTGCCTGGTTGCAGTTGTTCGGTGGGGTCGTGGGTGCCTCGTGCGGGTGTGTGTTCGCGGGATCGCGGGTACGGGTACGCTCGTGCGTGTGTGCGATCACGCACGTGTTAAGTGTCTTTTGTAAAGTTTGTAAATTCACTTGACATGGATCTTAAATTTCACTTAAAAGAAATTTCTCTTCTTCTTTCTCTCTCTTTAAATAAGCTACGAACATTACGTAGTAATGTTTGTTACGCGTACCCCAGGTAAGAAACTTTGTAGGAAACTTTTGTTTCTGAACCCTTCGGACTCCACGGTAGTGGCCTAAAGGCCATCCCCCTTCCCCCCTTCGAAAAAATTCGTCACCCCGGGGTGACGCGGTGGGTAGCTGGTCGGAGCGAACGGCATAACGGTTGATGACCCGAGCGAGTCGTCCCGGTGCACGGAAGGTTCAAGGTCTCACACTCGATGGCCTGATGTGCCAAGTGAGTCGTGACGAACTGTTGTTGCTGCGAGAGCTTCCGAACAAGAGCCCGGGTCAAGTCATCGGTGCCGATGTTCGTGTAGCCAAGCAACTCGAAGCTCGAGGTCTGTTCGAACGTGACCCAACGAGTTCTGGTAACGGCACGTGGCGTAGTACCGAACGGGGTGACGCTGCAGCAGCAAAGCTCACACTGAACTCTGCTCGGAAGATACGAGCCAAGATCGTTCAGCAGATGAACGGCGATTACTTTGGGATAGCTAACTCCATCCTCAAAGTTTTCATCGAACGTGTTCTTGTCGAACTCGCGGCAGCTGACAGCGAAACGTCCGTTGTCGAGTTGAGGCCTGTCATGCTTCAGGCTCTCGCAACTTCCGAAGAGTACCGACAGCGTGTACGTGCCATTCAGACATCTTGGTCTGAACATCGCGATGAAGTTCTGAAAGCTGTACGAGAAGAACTTGTCTCGCAGGTCGATCCCCTCGGTGAGTTCTTCGCATCTCGAACCAAGACCAAGTGACTTGCGCGAATGTGCCTAGCGTGACAGTGTCCGCGCCGTAGGGGTCGGTACGCGCTCTCGGTCGATAGGTGCTCAAGCCCTGTCGTGTGCGTACCGACCCCTACGCCTTCCGGATGCCTCGCATCCCAAACGAAAGGTACTCGTACATGTCCGTCACCGATGCTTACGTCCTGAGTCTGATGCTTGCTGGTCAGCCCCGAGAAAACATCGCCTGGGGAGACACCTACGAAACCACTGCCGCTGCCATTGCTCGTGGCGTGAAAGCAAACCCGTTGTTTGCGGGAATCGATGGCGAGGAACGAACAGCAGCGGTTCTCGTCTCGCTAGGAATTTTCGAAGGCGCTCTCAAGCCCAACGCTCAGGGCGATTGTGACAGGACCAATCCGGTGACGGGTATGTGCGTACCAGGTTCGAAGCCGCATTCGTTTTGCATGTTCCAGATCAACGAATCGAACTTCAACGCGCTCAGTGTGACCAAGGACGAAATCCTCACCGATATGAATGTCTGCGTCGGAGCTGCGCTGCGCATGGCCAAAGCTTCATTCCAAGCTTGCAGCGCTTTTCCAATTCTCGATCGCTTGAACCAATACGCGACGGGTGGGAGGCGATGCGTTGCCAAGGTCTCGAGCGACAAGGGCGTACATCGTATGCGAAAGGCTCTTTGGCTTTTCGAGCACGTTCCGCGTACGACTTCAGATGCAACATAATATCTGAATGAAACACGAGGTCGTGATGACTCAGATGCTGACGTTCGACGGCCGTAGCTACGAAGTCCTTCACCAGTTCGACGAAGTGCGAGCCATCATCCAATTCGACGGAGCAATTGTCTTCGTCGATCGCAATCCGCTTGGAGCTTGGGAATTGAGCGGTACTCCTGCACGTCCACACGAGCAGGACATCTTCCGTTCCCTTGTGCCCAACGGAACCTCGACAACCATGTTCACGGGGTCGGGAACAATCCGTCACCCCGGGGTGACGGGTCGGACACCTAGGGACATCTTCCTTGCAGGCAAA
>Ga0213918_1000209_pt1 | contig 18431 bp, 31 predicted proteins | sample McNCre217MG_FD_163422 | JGI IMG/M metagenome (GOLD analysis project Ga0213918, IMG submission 163422) | Freshwater microbial communities from McNutts Creek, Athens, Georgia, United States - 2-17 MG | ecosystem: Environmental > Aquatic > Freshwater > Creek | place: USA: Georgia | collected... | reverse complement strand
GTGTGGTAGGGACCACGCCGGGCCCCCTTTGGTTTACCCCCACCCCCCTCGCCCGTATACGTAGATACGGCTCCTGTCAACATTATTTTACCATGAAGACGACTTTTAGGCAACCGGTTTAGTCGAGGGGTGCAACCCCCAGAGACGATTTTTCTTGAAAGAAGCACTATCGCCAGCTAGGTTCGACGTCATGGCAACCCGCAAAAAGAAGCTCAAGAAGAAGCGTCCGTCGAAGTCCAAAAAGCCGTGCGGACAGAGTGAAGTCTGCACCGAAATTGCCGTGACGGCGCGCAACAGGCGGATTTCGTTGGGGCTCTCCCAAGAAGTCGTTGGTGCTGCTCTCGGCAACACCCGTGCCAATTACGCCTTTTTCGAGCAGGGCCGGCAAGACATCCGGGTGAGCCTCCTCGAGCCCCTTGCCGAGGTCCTGGAGACGCGCGTGGCGGACCTCCTGCCCCGGCGCTGGTTCAAGTGACCCGCCGCCTCGCCGATTGGTTCACCATCACCCTCCGCAACGGCGACGTCGAGCGGGTCCTCTTCGTCCACGGGCGGGTAGCCGCATCGACCAGCGACATCGTCGAGGTGGGGGTCAAGTTCGACGCTGTGGTCCGTCTCTGCGCTTGGAACGAGTGGAAGCTGACGTTCATCGACGAATGAAACCCCTCCTCAAAACCTTCCTCCTCGAGTGCCCCGACCGGCGCGTCTTCGACCGGTACCAGCTCAGCGCTCGCCTCTTCGCCGAGAACCGCGAGCGCGCCGTCATGGTGTGCGGGCGAGACTTCCCGGACGAGAAGTGGGTCGTTCGTGAGATGGACGGGGATCAATTCGAGTTCGTCGTCGGATGGCTGAAACGCACGCCGCTAGCGGAGCTCCACGAGGAGCACATGCGGCTCGCGGACAGCATCACGCCGGAGAAGAAAGAGAAGGCGCTCGCGCGGTACCTCAAGGCTCGCGACGCCGTCACGAAGGCTCAGTATGCCGAGCACGAAGCCGCTCAGGACCTCATCCGGATGAACGGGCGGGTCTACCTGCGCATCGACGGCGTACCACACGACCCGTACTACTTCGAGCGCGATGGTTCTACGTTCGTCGGGTACCGGCCACGAAAGAAGAAGTGATGTACCGATACGAAGTCTACTACGGCTCCACTCCACCCATGGGCGAACTCGAAGCGGCCTACGACGAAGGCTACGAAGTTGTTTCGATCGCCTTCGGCAAGGTCCCTCGCAGCTACGTCGTCACGGAGTACAACGGCATGCCAGGCTTCTACGGGACCGAAGAAGCCGACGGCTGGCGCGTCTTTTTCAAGAAGGTCCGTCCATGACCCTCAAAACCTACCTCACCCGCTCCCCCAAAAAAGCCCCCGACCTCCCCACCGAGCTCGCCGTCTCACCCCAGCTCTCCCTGCCTCTGAAGTCCGTCACCTCCACCTTTGCGCTCCTCGCCGTCCGCGGCGCCGGCAAGAGCAACGCGGCGCGCGTCATGGCCGAGGAGATGTTCAGGAACGGGCTCCGCTTCGTCGTCATTGACCCGGTCGGCTCGTGGCCGGGGCTCCGCGCGGGCGAGCATGGCATTGCGATTCCCATCCTCGGGGGAGAGCACGGCGACTTTCCGCTGACGAAGACCATGGGGGTGGCCGTCGCCGATGCCATCGTCGACCAGAAGCTCACGGGCATCATCGACTTGAGCTCGTTCGAGGACGAGGAGGAGAAGCATCAATTCCTCCAAGACTTCGCGAAACGGCTCTACCTCCGGAACCGGGACCCGCTTCACCTCTTCCTCGAAGAGGCCGACGACTACATCCCCCAGGCCCCGGACAAGATGCAAAAGGTCACGCTCCGACGGTTCGAGAACATCGTCCGGAGGGGTCGCTCGAGGGGCCTCGGAATCACCCTGATCACTCAACGCTCCGCCGTCATCAACAAGAACGTCCTCACGCAAGTCGAGACCCTCTTCGTGCTCCGCACGACCGGGCCGCACGACCTCGAGGCCATCCGCGGGTGGACGAAGATGCACCAGGTCGGGACCTCGATGCTCGCCACCCTGGCCGGGCTCAAGGACGGCGAGGCGTGGGTCTGGTCGCCACACTTCCTGACCCGGCCGGCCACGCGCTTCCGGTTCCGACGGTGCGATACCTACGATTCGGGGGCTACACCCACCGGAATCCCCCTTCCCTGGCCCCCGCTCGTGCCGGTCGACCTCCGGGGGCTCTCGGAAGTGCTGACAGAGGCCCTGGCCGGCGCTCAGACGGACGACCCGAAGGTTCTGCACACGCGAATCCGCGCGCTGGAGAAACAGCTTGGGAGCGGCGCCCAGGCGCCAGCAAAGGGCAAGGCCGTCCAGGACGCCTTGAGCCCCGACGTGCGGCAAGACTTGGTAACCATCTTGGGAGAGCTTGGGCTTCTCGCCGGGCGCATGGAGGAAACGGCCGAGCAGGCCCGGCGGATGCTCGACTCGTGGGGGACCGTTTCGAAGAAGGGCATGAAGCCGAAGGGAAAAAAGTCTTGACATTCACCGAACAATTCATCCGAGAACCGTTCATCTGGGCCCGCGCTCTGGCATGGCATCTTCGCGAGAGGAGCGCGTGGTGAACCGCATCCACTGCTGGCTCCTCGGATTCCTCGACATCGCAACCGACCTCGAGACGCGGAAGGAGGTCGAGGCTTGGGCCGACGGCTACCACGCGCGACGTCGCTTCTGGCTCTGGAGGCGAAGGTGAGAAGCCGCGATCGAGGCATGCTCGAACGCGCCTGGAACATGGGCGCCAAGCTCGACACTCTGCTCTACCGGGAACTCCAGGCGCAGCGGGGCCCTACCCTGCTCCCGAAGGGCGAACGCGACGAGGCAATCCTGGACATGATTCCAGTCATTCGCCGAGCCCTGAAGAAGTACGAGCGGCTTCTCGGCGCTCCGCTCCCGAGACTCCCGAGGAAGCCGTGACAGTCACCACGGTCCTCTGCGACCTCTGCCCCTCAACACTCCCCATTCCCGCAGGCCAATCCCGGCGTCTCCACATCGGCGACGGCAAGACGCCCGCCCACTCCTGGGACCTCTGCCCGGAGTGCTATGCGAAGCTCCTCACACACATGAACGCGAAGGAACCGTCATGTCTGACACCGACCTAGTAAAACAAAAATCCGAAGAGATCATCCAACTCCTCGAAGGCAAGGTAGCCGGCGACGTTGCTCTCATCGCCTGCGTGGACGCGATGGTCCGAATCTTGAAGGGCTGTCAGCCGGTGGACACGGCGACAGCGCTCGACCAGATTCGCGAGATATGCCGCGATATGGCGAAGACGGAGCGGGAGCTTCTCTCATGACCCACCGCCAAGGCCACCAAACCATACACTTCGAAACCGTCTTCCCCGCCGAGCCCACCTTCGACGATCTCCGGCAGGTTCAGACGGATAGCGGGCATCCCGTCGACTTCCACGGCGATCCCTACAACATGCGAATCGATCCTGTTTCAGGCGGTTTCCGCGCCCGCTGGCAGTGCTCCCCACGTCCGGAGTAGACTCCTCCCATGACCAACGCCTCCCGCTGCCTCCTCCAAGTCTGCGACAATCTCCTCGGCACGCTCATCTACTTCGCCGACGAGGGCGACACGCTCTACATCGAGCGTCTCACAGCCGCGCGCCAGATCACTTCAACGCTTCTTGCGCCACAGCCTGCGACCTCGCCGGCACCTGAATCGGCACCGCTGTAGCCGGCTGCGGGGCGACGATGAACCGGACGAGCTCCGCTACAAGCTGCACGAGCACCACGATCGCCCCCATCGCGCCCACCTGCTTGAACTCCGGCCGCACGCTGGTGCGCGACGGCGTCGGCGCCGGGAGTGGCACGGTAATCTGTGCGGAGGGGCGCTCCTCCCACTGCCGAGTGTCGATGCGCTCGACGTGCCCCTTGACGCTCTTCAGGTCGCTCCGCATCTCGACGACGGCCGCCATGACCTCGCCGAATTTCCCGTAGAGCTCGCGCATCCCCTGCTCGAGGAGTCGCACGCGCCGCTCGCCCGAGTCGAATTCAGACGGCATGCCCCACTCCGTTCGGCGGGTGCTCCGTGTCGAGGCGGCGCTTGACGAAGTCGACCTCCGAGCGCACATCGTAGAGGTCGCGGCGCTGCTCCTGGAGCATGTCGAAGAACTTCGCGCACATGGCGGTGAGGGTATCGATCTTCCGCTCCAGCCGCTCGACGGCCTCCTGCACAGGGTCCGGCGGTCCGGGTGGGAGCGTGTCAGGGAGGTCGTCGGGCGAGTGGGACATGGGAGATTCTCTCCGGTCTCGGATGTAGGGCCGAGCCCCTGGGGTATCAGGGATTTGACTACTTCGTCCAGTGCATCGCGAGCGAGTCCGCGACGAGCTGCTCGGCGTCCGCCTTCGAGAACGCTCCACACGGTGCGTTGTGGAGTTTGTCGAGCGCGAAGAGCTGCGCCGCCTGGAGCGTCAGCGTCATCGTCTTCGGCGCGGGCGCTGGGGGCGTCGGGGGAGCCGGTGCTGGCGGCGGCGGAGCAGGCGGCGGTGCCGGCACGGGCACGTGTCCGCCCATCGCGTCGAACGCCGCGACGAGGTCCGCCCACGCGACCCCGTTCGGGGCCTTCGTCTGCCCCTTGGCGACCTGGTCCGCGGTGAGGACGGAGTAGAGCTCCCCGCCGGCAGACGGCCCCGCGTAGGCAGCGACCGCGGCCCACGTGATGAGCCCCTTCATGCCCCACGAGTCGATGAGGACGCCGCGAGCGTCGTAGCCGTAGGCGATGACGTCGTGACCGTTGTTTGGGTTCGCGGGGCCCGCCACGTCCCACACGAAGCCATTGCCAGAGGGGAAGGGCGCAATCCAGGCGTCGGGGAGCGCGATGCCGAACTTCAGGTTCTCGAACAGGTAGCACGCGGCCTTGACGTCGTTCTGGCTGCGCGCGTTGAGCGAGATGGCGCCGAGGAGCTTCGTTCCGTTCGCGAAACCCTTCTTCGTCCAGTAGTCGATGGCGGTTGAAAGGTTGCAACCGTTATCGGTGCTCGGGTCGCCCGGGACGTAGCCGCCGATGGCGGAGTAGTCCGCAAGGATCTGAGCCGGCGTTGCGTGGAAAGGCGTGCCGGTCGCATTGCCAGTCTCCACTGCAAGGATGTGGTAGCCACCTGCAATGACGCAGTCGCCGAGCTGATCGTTCCGGTAGATGTCCGCGAGCACCGCGGCAGCCTTCGGCGAGTAGTCCGCCGACGCCGGCACGGGCGGCATGGCCATGTGCTCGACGAAGTCGGAGAAGTGGAGGCGCACCGCGCCCGGCACACGAGGCGTGCGACCGAACTTCACGGCGTGTCCGAGGTGAGGCACGAACATCGACTTGAGCGTCATCGAACGAGAGCCTTCCTGCACGGCTTGCACTTCCCACCACAGTGGCACTTGCGCTTCGACTTCCCGCTGAGGTGCGAGAGCGCGTGGAGCGCGTCCTTCGTCTTCTTGTCCATGCGAACCTTGCCGCCCTTGCGGTGGTTCTTCACGTAGCCCGCGAGCGAGCCGAGAGCGCTGAGAGGGGTCATCGTCGTTTCATCCGTTCGAGTTCCCGGAACGCCTTGCGACATGCCGGGTCAGAGGGGGAGGACTTGGTCCAGCAGTACCAGCGGTGGGCCCACGTTCGCGCCGTGCCAGAAGGGATCTGCCCTCTGGCCTCGAGCGCGAACGCGAGCCTCACCTGGCGAGCGGAGCGGGGATGTATGCCCGGCACCGTCTCACCATCACGCGAAGCGGAGGTTTCCGACGACGTGACCGCCGCGCTTGCCGCCGCCGCAGCCGGTGCGGACGCGACCCACGCACACCCAGACCTTCGGACCCTTCGCAGCCTTCAGGATGCTCTTGGCCGTCACGTGCTTGTGTGCTCGCTTCGTCGTGCGCTTCTTCGCATGCGAGTGCTTGTGCGCCTTGCTCTTCCGAGCCTTGCGACGCTTCGGAGCCGCCTTCTTCGCGCGCTTCTTCGAGCTCTTGCGCTTCTTGCGCGTGCTGCGCATCCCGCCCGCGACGGTCTCGTAGCCGTACGTGGCCGGCAGCGCCGGGCCGTACATCCGACCCGTCGAGGCGTGCGGCGTCGTCCCCACGTACTTGTGGAGCTTCTTCGAGGTGCGGCGGCGCCGCCCCTTCGCAGTGCGAGCGCGTCGTGCGCCCGCGAGCATGCGGCGCGTTGCGGCCTTCTGGGCCGCAGTGCGGCGCGTCTTTCGTCGTGCAGCCATCTGTGTTTTCTCCTGGTGAAGCCGCCCGCGAAAGTCGCGGGGGATTGCTCAATGGGTCGGGGGCTTCTCCTCCTCGGGAGGCGCCACGTCGCGGAGGAGCGCCGGCCGGCTCTCCTGCTCTTTCTTCTCTTCCTCGGCGTAGCTCTTGAAGAGCTCGAAGAAGAGGAGCTGGTTCTGGGGGGAGAGCCCGCCCGCGATGCGCGTCAGCTCCGCCTCGGATAGCCCCTTGAGGAGCCCCTTGACGGCCATGTCGCGCATGTTCGACGCGCCGCTCTTGTCACCCTTCATGAAGTGGGACACGACGACCGGCGCGAAGGCGAGGAGCGAGCGGGTGAGCTCATTCCGGTTCTGGATCTGCGCCAGGTTCTGCGCTTCTGCTCGCTCGCGCTCGCTCTTCCGGTCGAGGAGGTCTTGCATCACCGTCAGGTTCGACCAGAGCATCTCTTCGGCCTTCATCCGACCTCGACGCTCCGTGTCGAGCTCCGTCACGACCCGGTCGTATGACTCCTTGACGGTGTTCACGGCGACGCGCGTGAGCGCCTCCGTGTGTCGCATGAACATCCCACGCTCCCCGCGTTCCGTGGGAGAGTCGCTCGCATCGCCGAGCGCCGCCACGCCCTGCTTGCCGCGGATGACGAACGGGTGCGTCGCGACCGGCTTCGCGTCGTCGTCCAGCATGAATGCGCGCAGCACGTACCGGTTCGGCACGCCCGACGGACGGATGCTCGCGTCGTGCTCCGCGACCGCCCAGATTTCCTCGGCCAGCATGTCCTTGTCGACGCTCCCGCCCTCGAGCGGGAAAATCTGACACGTGTCGCCGTCGTGACCGTCGATGGTGTGGATGAGCTCGATGCGATTCGGTAGCCCGTCCTCCGACACATCGGCCAGAAGTCGCTGAATCCACTTCGAAACGGTAGGGCTTACTGCGCTCATGGGGAAAGTCTAGCAGAAAAGAGGGGCTAGAAGGCTAGAGGACTAGAAGGCTAGAGGGCTCGGAGCCTCAGCCGGTCGTCTGTTCTGAGCCTTCTGGTCTTCTAGCCTTCTGGCCTTCTAGCCTTTCTGCACTGGCTTGAGCTCGTGGACGAGGTAGGCGGCGCCGAGAACAGTGATCACGGTCATCGCCGTCTTCGCCGCGCTGGAGACTCCCTCCGCGCCTTCCTTGAGCGCCGCGACGATGCCGGCGAGGTCGCTCGAGGGGGCGGGGTCGGTGTTCTTCCAGTACGCGAGGAGCCCTGTCCCGGGCGGCAGCCACGTCGGGCTCCCGTACGTCGCGAGGTCCGGCTCCCACGCGGTGTCACGGCCGACGAGGAGCGCGTAGTTCGTGAAGTACGGCTTGTCGATGATGACGACTTCAGACGGGTTCTCGCGAAGCACCGTCACCGTTCCGGCATGGTCCGTGAGCCACTTCTGGAAGGCGTCGCCGTTCCGTGTGACGTCGGTGTAGGAGTAGAGACCCGGGTGGAGGACGACGACGTCCGCGAGTCGCTCGACGGGACCGCCTGAGCGGATGCCGGAGAGCGGAGTCTTCGCGTAGACGCGCTTGCCCTGGAAGAACATCGCGAGACGCCCGCCGGTCTTCACGTAGTCGAGTAGCGGGAGGTACAGCACCGTACCGCGTAACGCCTCGACGAAGGGCGTTTCGCCGCGGAGCTTCCGGTCGTCCTCGGCGCCAGCGTCGATGCTGGCGGCGGCGCGGTCGAACGCGGTTTGCTCCCTTTCGCTCGCCTTGGTGTTGTACCACTCCGACCACGTGAGGGGCGGCGGGGGAGGCGCGTGCGGCTCGGCGCCGACCGTCATCACGGGGCGCCGCGCCGCGGGCTTCGCAGGCGCAGCGCGGCGCTTCGGGGGAGGGGGCGGGGGCTTCTTGCGGGTTGCCATGGGGAGAAGGCTAGAGGGCTAGAGGGCTAGAAGGCTAGAGGGATTCCGGAATCCGGAGTTCGAGCCTTTTGGTCTCTTGGTCTCTTGGTCTTCTAGCCTTTCTTCAGGGAGTCGCGATCGTGTCGACGCCTGTGAGCGTCGCCGTGAGGTCTCCGAGCGAGAGGGCGGAGCCGACGACGGCGACGCTGTCCGTGAGCATCTTCATCGTGATGAACACGTCGGTCTTCTGCCGGCTGATCTCGAGCACGCCCGCGAGCTTCGACATGTTCGCCGCGTAGCCGCTCTTGAGTGTGTCGAAGAGTTCCGGCGCGACGTCGCGGTTCAGCTTGTACCGGAGTCGGTACGTGCGGCCCGCCTTGAGCGGCACGGGACCGGGCGCCGAGCGCAGCGGCGACTGACCGCCGGACGCCGAGTATGCGAAGAGCCCGAGCGCGAGAAGGACGAGAAGGGGCATCACTTCTTCCTCCGAACGCGAGTCCACGGAAGCCCTTCGAGGGTCTGCCGGTAGACGCGGTCTCCGTGTAGAGCTTCGTCTACGATTTTGAGAGCAGTCGTCACTGACGGATAGCGTCGAGCGGACTTTCCGCCGAATGACTTCTCATGAATGCGGAGCAGTCTCTCCGCGGCTTTCACTGAGTGCTTGCGCATCACGAACTCCTGAGGAGGTACGCCCTCCAAGTATCCGACCCTACCACTCCGTCCGGCGTGAGCCCGGCGGCACGCTGGAGCACCATCGTGGCTCCCACGGTCTTCGAATCGAACACACCCGTCACGGGCACGCCGAGCGCCTTCTGCCACATCCCGACGAGCGGCCCGAGCGAGCCCGGACGCAGCACGCACACCGACGCGCTACCGTCGAGAGCGAAGCGACCTTGCAGCCATTCCGGCAGCGGCGAGGAGGGCGAGGGCGGCGAGACCACCGGAGGCGGGGGCGAATCCGCCCCCGGGTCTTTTGGGAAATCCGAGTCTCCGAACAGCATCTTGTACCGCCCTCGAAGTCCGGCCTCGTACCGGTCGCGAGCGGCGCGACCTTCCGGACCGTAGGGGTTTTTCGGGGGGACTCCGAAGTAGCTTCCGATCTTCCCCTTCCACAGCCCATCCACGTACGACGTCGGCTCGCGAGCGGCCCACGCATTCGGGTACGAACGCGCGAGGAGCGAGACCTTGTCGCCAGCGCCTTCCTGGAAACCCGGGTATGCGCGGAACCCTGCGCTCACCGTGACGAGAGCGCCGCTATCGTCGTACTCTTGCGCGCCGGGGATGCTCGTCGTCATCCCGTTCCACGAGCCGCGGAGGTTCCCGAGGTTGTAGTTCCACGTGGAGTGCCATCCGCCGGTCTCGAGGTGGCTCTGTGCGATGACGAGCCGCGCGAGCGCTTCATCGCCGCCCTGTGCGAGCACCGCAGCGCGAAGGAATCCCATCGCCTCGGAAGGGCTGACGGGGGTTTTCTGACTCGGAACGATGCTCATGGTGTTCTGCGCCTGACCTTCTAGCCTTCTAGTCCTCTAGCCCTTCTAGCCTTCTGCCCTCACATCTCCACGAAGAGCGCCACGCTCTTCCTACCGTTCGACATCTCGACGCCCGCGCCGTAGTGCATCCCGTCCGAGTCGAACGGGTAGAACGTCCCGGGCGGGTCACCGAGCTTGAAGATGCTCACGGCGGTGTCGGTGAGGGCGCTGGTGACTTCGCCTTGCGTGAGGCGACGGAAGCCCGCGGGGATGCGGACCGAGACGTTCTTGCCGGTGCTCGAGGGCGTCGGAGCGGGCGGCTCGGGCGGCGGGGGCGGCACGTCGGGGAACTTCGGGACGGAAGTTGCCGCCTGCGACGCCGCGGCGACGCCGAGCATGGCAGCGAGCGCGGCGAAACCGATGAGACCCTTGTTCACTTGTCGTCCGTGAAGGTGATGTGCGTGACGCCGTCGTCGGGCTTCTTGACGGTGGCCGGCGCCGAGACGATGCCGCGGAGGTCGGCGGCGACGGTGGCGCAGAAGCGCGTGAAGGACCACGACGCGGGGAGGGTTGCGGCGAGAGCGCTCGCGAGCGCGTAGAAGCCGCCAGCGACGGTGAGCCCGTCGGTGATGAGGGTCTGGGCATTGGTCATGGGAGGAGGTCTTTCTTCATGAGCTCGACGGTTGCGGCCGAGCCTTTGCCGCCTACGAATTGGAAGGGGGTGGGTCCGATCTTGAGGAACAGCCCGATGCTCCCATCCGGAGCGTGGACCACGTGGTAGCCAGAGTCCTGGAGCTCCTCGACGGTGTAGAGGGTCCCCGTACGAGGGCCGAAGACCATGCTCTTCCGCATCTTGGTCTTCGGCTTGGTCCGTCCCATGAAGACGGCCCCCACGATCGCACTCGCGATGTAAGGCAGCATGAGCGCCTCTCAGAGGTTGAAGTCGCTGCGCGCCTTCGCGTACGTGCTCGAATCGACGTCCGTCGCCTTCGAGGTCAGCACGTCGGCCGCGTTCCCGCTCGTACCCTTCGGCACGTAGCGCAAGACCGGCATCGTGCCGAGCATGACCTCGACGATGCCCTGCTGGGGGCTCCACGTCGTCCACGTCGTGCCGCTCTTGCCGGTCACGTTCTTCGTCAGCTTGACCGCCATGTCACCCATCTGCGCGGCGAGCGCGGGGTACTGCGCGGAGAGCTGAGCCGCGTACTGGATGAGCCGCGTCGGGTTCGGCGCGCCGAGAAGCGACACGACGGCCTGGTACGTGGTGGGGTTCGACGAGCCGAGCTTGAGGAGGTCCTGCTGGGCCGGCGTCGGGGTGGAGCTCTTCGGGTTTCCGCTTTCGTAGGCGTACAGCCCGAGTGCGAGGAGGAGTGCGAGTGCGAGCATGGTGCTTCCGATTCTAGCCGCTTTCGCGCCTTTCCCGCAAATCAAGCCCTTTCGAGTGTCAAGAACCCGCGCGCTTGCTGGTAAGAAAAAACTTTTCCTTGCCTGCGTTTCATACTTCGGATAGCGTCCTCCTCATGGGGCCGACAGGTTTCGACGTGGCCACAGAGAAGAGAGCTGACCGTGCCGGGGGCGGTGCATCCCCCGTGACCAAAGCACCACAAGGCAATCGCCAACGATACGTCTGCTGTCGCGGCCTGAGAGGGCGCGCGACCGGGCACGCGCAAGGACTCCGTCGAGTAGCGCGTGACCGTCATCACACGACGGACAACCTCGGAGCGCGTCCGCGAGCTCCAAGGCTTCACCCTCGCGGACTGGTGGAGGCGCCTTCCCCCGGGCGTCAGGTGTGCTGCGACCTCAACAGCGGCTACGCACGTGAGCGAGGTTCTCTTCAACGGACCGCGGACCCCAGTTCAATTCTGGGCGGCTCCACCAAGTCGTGCAGGGCTCCCTGATACCCCCCTCTCAGGGAGACCCTGCACGCAATTATTCACACATGGAACCCCTCCTCGTTTTCCGACACCTGTGGGTCAGGCGACGGCAAGCCCACATCGAATCCATCTTCAAGGCGCGGCTTCCTGAGAGGACGCTGCGAATGGTGCAGTGGACCCCATGAGCGACATGCGCAAGCTGGCCAAGGAACTCGAACTCGTCCGCCCCCTCTACCGACGGCCGTGGGCTCTCTACGTCTACAGCATCGGGCTCTACTCGAGGCACGAGTCGGAAGCGGAGGGGCTCCGTGCTGCGGAGGACATCCGGCGCATGACGGGCGGCAAGTGGAAGACCTTCGGGCCCATCTTCGAGCCGGACACGGAGGTCTACGACCTCACGTACGGAGCGCTCCGCAAGGACGCGCCGGAAGCCGGTTCACGCAAGCTCATCGTGCTGTGATGACGTTCACGCTAACACCCGAACAGGAACTCAAGGCGAGCGAGTTCCAAGCCGAGCGCGAGGCAGCATCGCCGACGAGGTCGACCGCGATAGGAGGTCGATGGAGCTACGTCTTCAGCCCGACGTCGATTGGTGTGGTGGTCGAGATCGTGGACTGTCACGACAACGTCAAGTGCGACCTGACCGATTACGATTCCTGGTAAGCCATGATCCGAATCCTCCTCACCATGATCGTGAAAAACGAGTCTCGCATCCTAGCCCGATGCCTCGACTCGGCCTTTCAAGTCGCTGACGCCGCCCTCATCTGCGACACCGGCTCGACCGATGACACATGGGAGGTAGCGAGGAATGGCGCTCCGCGATGTCGAATCGTCCACGTCCCGTGGAAGAACTTCGGCCACAACCGCACTATCGCCGCCAGCCACGCGCGAGCCTACGCGAAGGACCTCGACTGGTCTCCCCGCGAGACCTACCTACTCTTTCTCGACGCTGACATGGTGCTCCACGTCGAGCCCGGCTTCGACTTGCAAGCGCTCACCGAACCACACTACGAGCTCCTCCAGAAGGAAGGCTCGCTCGCGTACCGGAACACCCGGCTCGCGAGGCTTGACCACGAATGGGAGTGTGTCGGACCGACCCACGAGTTCTGGCGCCCGACGCCGGACGTGCCGCCGAGCACACTCGACTCGCTGTGGATTGAAGACCGGGGAGACGGCGGCTCGAAGGGCGACAAGCACCAGCGCGACATCAGGCTCCTGTCGGACGCGCTCCTCGAAGAGCCGAACAACGAGCGATACTGGTTCTATCTGGCGGAGTCCTACCGGTACTCTGGACAGTTCGGGAGGGCACACGATGCGTACAGCCAGCGACACGCCCGAGGCGGCTGGGACGAGGAGCGGTGGTACGCGAAGTATCAGCAGGGTCGGTGTCTCCTCGAGATGAAGGAGCACGAGCGAGGAGCGGGCGTGCTGCTCGACGCCTGGGAAGAGCGTCCGTCGCGCGCCGAGCCGCTCGTCGCGCTCGCGAGAGACCTCCGGCTCCGCGGCAAGAACCGGCAGGCATTCCTCTTCGCGACCGAGGCGAAGCACATGAAGCGCCCGGATGACCGGCTCTTCGTGGAAGAGGATGCGTACGGGTGGGCGGTGGACCAGGAGCTCTCGATCTCAGCCTTCTACATGAACAAGAAGAACGTCGGCGCGAAGTCGTGCGAGCGACTCCTCGCGTCCCGCGAAGCCCCCGACGACGTGCGAGACCTCGCAAGCCGCAATCTGCTCTTCTACGTCTCGGAACTCCCGCACCTGAAGCGCGGGCAGTTCAAGGTTCCCGAAGAGCTGCGAACGTTCGGCGGGACGGTCTATCACCCGTCCACGCCGACCGTCGCGTCGGATGGGAAGTGCTACACCATCGTCGTCCGGCTCGTGAATTACGACCAGGAGCGCGGGCGCTGGTACACGTCTCGCGACGCGGACGGAATCATCCGGACCGAGAACGTCACGGCGTGCATGCACGCCACGTGGAAGCCGGACGCGGGGGCTCCGGAATTCGAGTTCCTGAATCTTGTGCCTCCATGGCCTGAGACCGGCTCTCGCATCGAGGGTCTCGAAGACATCCGCATCACGCCGAGCGGCTACCTCACGGCGACGTGTGCAGAGGTGCCGGGATACCCGATGCCTCAGGTGGTGACGGGGCATCTCAGCGGCTTCGCGAGCATCGAGCTCCCACCATACGAGAAGCGTCGCGAGGTCGAGAAGAACTGGCTCCCGTGGGAGTACGAGGAGGGGAAGCTCTGGCTCATCTACTCGTGGGACCCGTTCATCGTGCTCGACACGCAGGGTCGCGAGGTCGTGAACGTGCCGGCACCGTGTAACGCTTCCCGCTGGCGCGGGAGTGCGGCGCCTATTCGCTGGGACCACGACACATGGATTGCGATGGTACACGAGGTCGTGCGTCGCGAGAACGACAACGTATATCTCCACCGGTTCGTAGAGATCGGACTCTTTGGGGGAGTGCCACAAATCTTGCGACACTCGAAGGCGTTCACGCTGGAGCACCTAGGAATCGAGTACGTGGGAGGTATTTGCGAACTCGGCCAAGAGGGTTGCCTGATCACGTACAGCGTGGAGGACCGCGCCGCTAAGTGGATGGTGGTCGACTACGACACCGTCGAGGAGATGCTGCTACCATGAAACTCGGAATCCCCACACTCATCTGCTACGACCGGCTACTGCTGGCGATCGAGAGCGCCGAGTGCGGCACGGAGAAGCCGTCGGAGTACGTCATCATCGACAACGGTGGCACGCTTCTCGACACCGTCCGGGGCCTTCTCCCGACGAACACCCGTGTGATTCGCCCCGGCACGAACATCGGCGTCGCCGCATCGTGGAACCTACTCCTCGACGCCGCGGGGGACGAGCCCATCGTCATCATGAACGACGACGTGGAGCTCGGGCGGAACACGTTCGAGAAGGTGGCGGCGCACGTGCGGCAGCATCCGATCGTGTCGAATGGGGGGTTTGCGCTCTTCGCCCAGTCGCCTGAGTGTACGCGCCGAGTGGGGTACTACGACGAGAACTTCTGGCCGGCATACTACGAAGACACGGATTACCAGGTGAGGCTCGCGAGGGCGGGCGTGAGCCTGTCGTGGCCGGAGGGCGTGGACCCGATTCACCACGCCGGATGCTGGACGACGGTGCACCGGCTCGGGAACCCGGAGTGGATGAAGGACGGGATTGCAGCGTCGATGTCGTACTTCCTTCGGAAGTGGCGGCACTTCCCGCACGGCACGTCTCCCATTCCGATGTACGAAAAGCCGTTCGACGGGAAGCCTCCGGAAGGTTGGAGACTTCGCCGATGATCATCACCGGCATCCGCGACCTCGCCCTCTACGAACCCCGTGGCAAGACCACCGAGCAATACCTGGAAGGCTCGACATGGCTCCTAGGGTCGCGAGTTCCGATGGTGATATTCTGCGACCGTGACTATGGTAGTTACATTCGCTCCAAGCGTCCAGAGGGTGCTATCACTCACCTATACGTCGACGACGAGCCTCTCAAGCATGATCCGAGGGTAGAGATCGGAATCGCTCGCTCCGGATTCTCCTGGAACCCCGCGAAGGACACGCCCCGCTACTTCGCCCTCATGCGCCGGAAGCTCCGATGGCTCGCGCGAGGCGCAGCCATCGCGGGAGGCCCCGTCACCTGGTGCGACATTGCGTACCGGCCGAAGTCCCCGGACCTCACTCCCGACGTGCTCCTCACGGGACCGTCCTCGCGCATCCGCCTCGCCGAGCTCTCGCACGTACCGAAGGCGGTGAGGCACGACCGAAACCGCTTCTACGCGCAGCACTACTGGCCGGTGGCCGGCGGCGTCATCCGGGGAGAGCCGGACGACCTCGCGTGGCTGGACGCCCGGGTCGAGGAGGAATGGCAGTGGTGCCTCGAGCACTGCGTCGCGGCGACGGACGAGATGATGATGGGGTTCATCCGGTTCCAGCACCCGGACCGGTTCGAGACGTACTACGCAGACCACCCGACGCTGGTCGACAACTGGGAGCTCCCGCGAGAGAGCCGCCACATGATTCACGTGGCGGCTTTCCGGGCGATGGACGACGGGTGTGAGGACGAGTCGAGGCGCCGGTTTCAGGCCCTAGCTCAAGACCGCCAGGAGTAGCTCGAGATCGTGCGTGGAGAGCTCGCACGCCCCCCTCTCGTACGAGTCCCACACGAGCCCCGCCGCCCGCTTCGCCGTCTCGTCGTCCTTGTGCTCCATGGAGTGCCGGATGAGGTTCCGGACGGGCTTGTCAGCGCGGTCGTAGACGCTGCGGTAGTTCGTGACCATCTCGTGGTAGTCGCCCGGGTACCACTCGAAGAGCTCGGGGCGGTCTGCGTGGACGAGCGCGAGGAGCTGCTCGTCCGCGTGCCCGTAGCCGGCAGCGAGGCACTCCAGGAACTTCCGCTCGACGAGGTCCGAGACCTCGTACATGTGCTCGAGGCCGCCCGTGAAGAACCCCGAACACATTGAGCACCGACCACATGTGCCTTGCGGGTTCCGGCAGCCATCCACGCCGAAGAACGCCGGCAGAGACGAGAGGTCTGACTTCGCGACGTGGTCGATGTAGCACGTGGAGAACTTCGAGCGGTTCTGAGCGAGTGCTTCCTCGAAGTGGATGAGGTTCCGGAAGCCCATGCGCTCGATGCAAATGTTCGTCCAGGCGAAGTGCGTGCTCCCGAAGGGGTTCTCGCGGATGGTGTACTTCATCATCGCGAAGCGAGCGACGCAGAAGAGGTAGTAGGAAGCCGTGTTCCGCGGGTCGCGAGCACACCCGGAACTCCCGCCACGAGCCTCGACGATCTTCGGAAGGTAGCCCGACAGCGGGAAGCCGTCGAACGACTGCGTGACGACGTGCGTCCGCTCGTGAAGCCACTTCGGACGGATGGCAAGGATGCGGTCCTTGTAGTCGGGTTCGCAGAAGACGACGAGGTTCTGGTCGAGCGCGAGGGTCGAGTGCGCGTTCTCCTCGATGTAGTGGTTCGGAGGTCGGTTCTTGATTTCCTGATTCGCGTCGTCGCGACGAGTGAGATCGAAGAACCCCGTCACGACGGTCCAGTGGTCGGTCTTCGAGAATCCAGTGCCGCCGCCGAGCGTCCACGAGACGATGCCGGTTCCCGACCAGTGACCGAGCCGCGTGAGGTCCCACTTGTGCTCCGGCTTGATGCGATACCAGAGCTTTTCCCGCATCCCCTTGAAGTACCAGATGTCATCGAGGACGAGGACGCCCTGGTACTTGCTCTCCTCAAGCCACGACACGAACTCGTGTTCTGTCTCACCGTCGTGCGGGTCGACGTCGAGGAAGATGAGCGGGGAGGCAAGGAGCCGGTCCTTCCACTTCTCGCGTCCTTCACCCGTGAGGATGTTCTCGAGGTGGTAGTGGACGTTCCTCCGGGTCTTCCTGACGAGCGGGACTCGGTCGACGAGGTCGAACGAGTGGACGACGGTTTGGTCATCGTACGATAGCGCGATGGCCGAGTCGCCGTAGTTCGTGCCGATGTCGAAGACCTCGGCGTCGGCTGCGACCTGCGTGCTAAGGAAGGCCAGGAGTCGATAGTGCTCCTTTCCAGGAGGCGCGTAGAACTCCGCGCTGTCCCGGATGTACGGTCGGAGGATTTCGAGGTTGATGGCTTCGAGGTCGCGGCTTCGGATCATTCTCCGAGGCTACTACTACGACGTCGTCCCCGCACCGAAGAAGAGGGAGTTGTTCGTGACGACGGCCACCGGGAGCCCCCACTCGGTCACGCGCACCTGCGCGGCTCCGCCGTCGCCGCCAGCGCCGCCGTGGTTTCCACCGTTGTTCGACCCGCCGCCACCACCGCCGCCGCCCGGGTAGCCGCCCGCACCGCCCTTGCCGCCCGTGCCCGCGCCCGAGCTGTTGTATTGCCCGCCGCCACCGCCAGCGCCGCACGTGAAGCCGTTGCCGTTCGCCCCGGCGCTTCCAGCAGCGCCCGCAGTGCCCGTGCCAGCGGCTCCGCCGCCTCCGGTCGTCGTGATGCCTCCGGAGGTCCAGGGGCCGGACGAGCCGCCAGCGCCCGCGTCCGTCGGGTTCGAGAACCACCCGCCGCCGCCACCGCCGCCAGGTCCCATGAACGCTCGCCCGCCGGGAGGGTCGGCCGCCACGGTGCTCGGCGCCGTACCGCCGCCAGCGCCGCCCCACACGGCCGAGCAGGCGTTGAGCCCGCTCGTGCCGCCCTCGACCTGCCCGCCACCGCCGCCGAAGCCGGTGTTGTTGAGGCCGGCCGTGGCGGGTGTTGGAGCGCCGCCGACGGACACGTTCGGGTTCAGGGGGCCTTGCCCCATGCACCCGCCGCCAGCACCACCGTCCTCGGCGTTGTCTCCGTTGCCGCCGCCGCCGCCGCCGTACGCGGTCATGTACGAGCCGAAGCTCGCGTAGCCGCCGCTCGTACCAGTAGCGCCCGCGGCGGCGCCCGTCGGAGGGGTCTGACACGTGACGGTGACGCTCGAGGTGATCGAGGTCGAGAAGAAGCGGCGCTTGAATCGGTCCCCGGCGCCACCACCCGAGCCCGGGTCAGGGACGGTCACTGCGATGGCGCCGCCACCACCCGACCCACCACAGCCGATGCACTCCACATCGACCATCAACGTGTTTGCGTTGATAGTCCATGTATTGGTACCCGTCGTGTAGACGGTATCGGCGATCTTGACCCATCCAGGAGGGATGTTGAAGTTGGCCATGTGGATTAGTAGGTAGTAGTGATGGTGATGTAGGAGTCGCCGCCAGCGCCGCCGGGACCTCCCGTCGAGCCGCCGCCGCCTCCACCACCACCTCCGCCGCGCTGTCCGCCCGCGCCGCCCGTGCCGCCCGTGGCTCCGCTGTTCCCGCCACCGCCTCCGCCGCCTTGGCCACCCTTCACAGCGCTTCCAGCGGCGCCTGCGGTGCCCGTGCCGCCAGCGGTAGCGCCGGCAGCGCCTCCGTTGCCCGAGAGCACGCCATCGGTGCGAGCTCCGGCGTAGCCGCCCGCGGAGCCCGCGCTGTTCGTGTTGC
>Ga0213918_1000202_pt1 | contig 18901 bp, 11 predicted proteins | sample McNCre217MG_FD_163422 | JGI IMG/M metagenome (GOLD analysis project Ga0213918, IMG submission 163422) | Freshwater microbial communities from McNutts Creek, Athens, Georgia, United States - 2-17 MG | ecosystem: Environmental > Aquatic > Freshwater > Creek | place: USA: Georgia | collected... | reverse complement strand
TGTGAAGGGTCGTCAACAAGGGTGCAGCACATGGGCTGCGGCTAGGATTTTTCATAAAATATCAACATCATTGGGTAAAAAATGCTTCATTCTCGCCAACACCGATGACGCCGCTAAAAACATTTTTGGTATGGTTAAGAATTACTACAACAACATGCCCGATGATTTCAAGCCTCCACTCTCTGTTAATTCCGCAACAAAAATGGTTATCGCAGATACAGGCTCTGGATATGCTATAGGTAGCTCCGGCAACCAGAATGTAGGGCGTTCTGGTGCTTATCAATACCTACACGGAACGGAGGTGGCGATGTGGCAAAACGGCTCTTACATTAGCGCGGGGCTTTTTCAAACAATCCCAGAGGGTGAAGGAACGGAGATTATTTTGGAATCCACCGCAAATGGCATGGGTAATTTATACCATAAAATGTGCATGGATGCTCTCAAGGGACTGAATGGCTATCGCTTGGTGTTTATACCGTGGTTTTGGCAGGATGAGTATCGCACACAAGGCGAGTTTACGATGACGCTCGATGAGGTTGAGCTTGCTGAACGCTTCGGGCTTGATAAAGAGCAAATATTGTGGCGCAGGAACAAGATAGCAAGCATGGATAGAGGAGAGCCGCATTTTAGGCAAGAGTTCCCATGCACGGTGGCAGAAGCCTTTGAAGCAAGCGCAGATGGTGCATTTATCGTACCTGAGGCAGTCCAGAAGGCTAGGCATACCATTACTCCAGCGTGGCTTACTGCGCACAATCCTGCGCCTGTGGTTATTGGTGTTGACCCTGCAGGTGATGGCAAGGATGCAATGGGTGTATCCATCAGGCAGGGGCGCATCGTTTATAAGAGCTATGAAGTACCAAAAAGCGAAGTTATACAAACCGCAACCATGCAGCTTGTGGGGCATATTCTGGGGTTGATTGCGGATTATAAGCCGAAAGCTATATTTATTGATACAATCGGCGTGGGTAAGGGTGTGTGTGACAGGCTTATAGAGCTTGGCTTCGGTGATTTAATCATTCCGGTGAATGCGGCAATCAAGGAAGGCGCAGAATCTAAATACCTGAACGCTCGCGCTCGGTGCTGGGGCATTATGCGCGATTGGTTTGATGATGAGCCGTGCATCGTGCCGGATAGCGATGTGTTGCAACAGGAGCTTTGCGGCTTCCAGTGGTTCTACACCAGCAATCGCCAGATACAGATTGAGGCGAAGGATAGCAAGCGGCGTAAGGAATTGCGCCTTGCATCACCCGCGCTAGCCGATAGCTTGAGCTACACGTTCTATCAGCCGTTATCGGAAGAGGTGCGAGGGCTGGAGCATATCCGCCCGACTAACCGCAGCAGGAATCCCGATGTGGTAAAATACTAATTGCCTTACGCCAAGTGAAAAATTTACCGTTATTTTTAAAGGTAAATAATTATGGCACTACCAACAGCAGCGCAGTTAAGGGCATCGGGTGAGTTGCGTAAGCAATACTCGCCGGAGCAGCTCGCGCTTGCTGGTTTGACCAACACTGAAATTCAGATGGTTCAGCTTGGATTTTCTGGCTCATTTGGGGCTGGCAATGCTAATGAGTTCCGCAAGCAAAACAGCCTGACGCTTAATGATAAGGGCAACGTACTCAACGCTCAGGGAAAGCTGGCAATTAGTCCAGCCGTTACGGATATTATCAACCAGCAGAACGCTAGGGCGGCGGCAGAGTATCAAAAGACTATCGCCGGATACTGGCAAAGCATCTCTAAAACCAAAAATCCTGACCTGCTCGCACAATACCCAACAGGAGTTGCAACAGCGGGGGATTTTCAGGTGCAGAAATCCGCCGTTGAAGAGCGTAAGCGTAGGTTGCAGGGCGCGGCAGCATCCAGCACCGTTAAAACATCCGGCGCGGGTGTGCAATCCACCGCCAAAAGCGCATTAGCGCAACTGTATGGGGTTTGATATGCTGGTAGCCGAAAAACACTACTCCTATTTGATTGATTGCCTGACAGCAACTTATAACAACTGCTTGCCGCATTGGAAGGATATACGCACCTATCTTGCGCCACGCTCTGCTTATTTCAATAATGAATCGGATAATGACGGAAGGCAGAATGACCAAGAGCTTGTGTCTAGCAATATCCTCCATGTGCGCAGAACAGCGGCGCGTGGAATGCATACGCTTATGTCCTCCAGTTCCATGCGGTGGTTTCAGTTTGGTTATGATGACAAGCAGCTTGCCGACTTCCAGCCAGTGAAGGAATGGCTCTATAATTCTGGTGAGGTAGTGAGAACCATTATATCCGGCTCAAATATCTACAACAAACTAGAGCCGCATTACCTTACCCAGATGGATTACGGCACGAGCGTATTGATGCTTGAAGATGACGATGCGGATATTATCCGCGCATATTCCTTGGCGTTTGGCACGTTCATGATAGGCACAGATGCGGCGGCGCGTGTGGATACACTCCTGCGCATGGTGCAGCTTAACAGCTATCAGTTCGTGATGAAGTTCAAGGACAAAACCCCCGCTGTTGTCAAGCGGCGATATGACGAGGGCGATTATAAAACTAAATACACCGTTTACCATATCATTGAGCCAAACCGGAATTATAAAAAGGGCAGTAAGCTTTCCCAAGATAAAAAATGGGCTTCTGTATGGATATGGAAAGATAAATTGGGGCAAAAAGAAGGCTTCCTGAGCATCAAAGGTTATGATCTCAAGCCGTTCATGTGCAGCCGGATGCATGTTACTGGTGATGATGTCTGGGCTTATGGTTGTGGCTCTGTCGCACTCAGTGATAATAAGGCAAGCAATCTGCTGGATAAGCGCATTTATCAAGGCATTTCGCAACAGGTGCGCCCCACAATGCTTGCAGATAGCGGCCTTCAAAATGCCTTTTTGTCAACGGATGCAAACGATACCGTTTATGTGAATGGCTTGCTTACCGGAGCAAATCCCTACCGCAAAGCATTTGAGATAAACCCTGATTTCCGTATGGCGGTTGATAAGGTGAATCTGCTGGAGGAGCGCGTTAGGAGTGCGTATTTCGTTCCGCTGCTCACCACAATGCTGGATATTGCAAATCGCCCCGCCTTAACAGCCGCGCAAACTCTAGCAACGCAGGATGAGAAATTATCCATGCTCACGCCTCTGGCGGAATCCACAGCGTTTGATCTGCACTCACCGATGATTGATTTCATTTTTCAGTCGGCATGGCTGCGCGGCAAGATAGCCAAACCGCCTAAAGAGCTAGAAGGCAAGCCGCTTATGGTTGAGTTCATCTCTACACTTGCACAGGCGCAAAAATCTAAATCTGTTGCGAATGTTGAGCGATTCCTTGAATTGGTGGAAACTCGCGTCATGCCTGTTTATCCTGATGCTATTGATAAGCTTAACTTGGATGAAACCATTGAGGAGTTCGCGGATTCCTTAGCCATATCCCCGCAAAACATTCACGCGGATGATGTCACGGCGCAGATACGCCAAGCAAGGCAGCAAGCACAGGCAGAAGCGGCGCAGCAGCAAAAATCCATGATGGACGCAGAACGCAACCGCACGCTGTCACAAACGGATACATCCGGCGAGAATGCTTTAACAAGTGGCGGTAATTATGCAGCCTAAAGATGCAGCGCAGCAGCTTATGCTTGAACATTGGGGTGAGGTTATGCGCTCCCCGTCTGGCAGGTATGTTGTGGCAATGATACTTCGGGATTGCGGGATTGATACCATTCCCCATTCTGTAAGCAGCAAGCACCACTCCACCTATCTTGTGGGCAGGCAGAGTGTGGCGTTAAATCTTTTGGAGTTCCTGAAACTTCAATTTCCAAAAGAATATATTTCAATGCAACTAGAAGAACTGGAGAAAAATATCAATGACCGAAACAACGCAAGAAACAGCAGTAACGGAAACAACGCAAGTGACGGATGGAGCAGTTAGCGAAACTGCCACCGCAGAACAGCCGGTATCCAAACCCTCAAGCATCGCGGAAGCTTTGGGCGTAGAAACTCCTGCACCAGAAGCCACGCCAGAGATTGAATACACTGATTTCTCCTTGCCAGAAGGTATTGCGATGGATGATGGCTATATCACATCACTCAAAGATTTTGGCAAAGAAAGCAAGCTCCCTCAAGAAGCCCTGCAAAAGCTCGTTGACCTTCGCGTTGAAGGCGATAAGGCATTGCTGAAAAGTTGGGATGAAGCAAAAACGGAAGCCATGAAGGCAGAGGCGCAAGCTTGGAAGGAGGAAGTCCAGAAAGACCCTGATGTTGGCGGTGCAAAGCTTCCCGCCACGGTAGCGGGAATTGATAAGCTCTTTGCAAAGGTTGACCCAAGTGGAGAGCTAAAGGATGCCATGATGGAATCCGGCGCGATGTTGCGCTTGCCATTCATTAAGTTCCTCTCGGCTATTTCGCAGCAATTCGCGGATGATTCCATTGATGGCACAACCACAACAACAGTTGCGGCAGAAAAGAAAACATACATGGGCTTAGAGTTATAGCACCCTATTGCAATTCATGAATTTTACAGATTCAAAAAATATGTTGCTAACGGTTTTGTGAAAAATTTACCTTTTTTAATAGGGCGCAATTCTCTTTTAAAAAAGGTTATTTTATGACTGTTTATGGTTCAGAAACTTACACACTGATGGATTCGCTCAAGGGGCGCGATCCTGATGGTCGCCTTGGCGATATTGTCAATGTAATGGGGCGCGCTGAAAATGTCGTTATGGATATGCCTTGGATGGCAACCAACGATACTACAAGCCACGTTACCCATGTCAACACCAGCTTGCCGGAAGTATTCTATGGTCGCGCAGGTCGCGGTATCGCTGCCAGTAAAAGCGATGTTGATTCTGTACGGTATGGAGTTGCTTCGCTGGAAACCCGCATGGAAGTTGACCACAAAACCTTCCTTACTTGGGGTGAGGATTCCGGTCGCTACATGAAGCAGAAAATGGATGAGCACGCAATGGCTCTGGGGCAGAAGCTTGAATATACTATCTTCAACGGTTCTACTGCTATCAATCCTGATTCCTTCAATGGTCTTTCCAAGCTCTATAATGATACTTCGCTTGAAAATGGCGCAAATATCATTGATGGCGGTGGTGTAAGTTCAGTTAATACATCCATGTGGATTATTGATTGGCATCCCACGGAAATGCACGGCATCTATCAGAAGGGCTTCCCTGCTGGCTTGCAGATTCTCCATGAGAAAGATGCTTCTGGTGATGGTTGTATTTCCAAGCCGGATGCTAACGGCTATCCGGTGCGTATGCACTCCACGCTCATGTCATGGTCTGCTGGTATCTCCATCACGGATTGGAAGCGCGTGTGCCGTATCGCCAACATTGATGTAAACCTGCTCAATACCAATAACGCATCCCAAGCTAAATTGCCGGAGCTTATTGTTAAGGGGCTTGCTCGCGTTACGAAAAAGGGCGGTAAGAAAATCATCTATGCAAATGCGGATATTTTCACCAATCTTCAGCTTCAAGCGCAGCGTGGCTCATATGCACAGCTCGGCTACATGACCGCCAATAACCAGTTTGGCACAAGCTTTGAAGAACTCGTATGGAACGGCATACCTATCCGCCGCGCCGATGAAATTCTTTCCAGCGAAGGTGTGGTATCCTAATGAGCAGCATAACCAAAAGCTTTACAGCTACAGGTTCGGGCAATGACCTTTATGTAGGTGTGGGTAAGTCCTTCATCTACAATGCCTCTGGCGCAACCATCACAGGTGCGGTGCGGCTGGAATATACCGAGGATGGCGTAAGCTACACCACGGCGGAATCCACCACAGCTACGGCAGCAACCTTGGCGTTATCGGGTGTAAAAACCAATAACGGCAATGTCCCGCGCCGTTACCGCTTTACCTGCACATCCTACACTAGCGGCACAATAACCGCCGTTCTGTCGGATGTGGAGGCAACCAGCATCGTATTGCCTAAAACCGCTATTGGCGGCATGGAGGGCGTGGGTGTAGTCAATCAGCCTTCTAGCGGTGTTATCGGCTGCTCAGTTTCCCAAATCGGGAATCTTGTCACGCTGGATTTCACGCTGGATAAAGTGCGTTTGACAGTCACGGATGCGGCGGGTTCTGGCTCTTCCGGCTCACATAAGCTGTTTGATTTTGATAATGCTATCATCACACCGATTGCAGCGTTCCAGAATTACACAGGATTTGTAGAGGGTTCTGCCCTTACTGGCGGCGCAGGAGATGCGGCTTTTGTTATGGGGCTTGGCTCTGCGGCGTGTAATGCCGGAGATGCTGCGCTTACCTCCACCGAAGTTGATTTCGGCGCAGTAACTGGCACGATAACACTTTCTGGTGGCACTGGCACAGGCAAAAAGGCGGGAATCACGGCTATTACAGGTCTGGATGGTAGCTCAACAGCTATTGACCTTTACCTCAACTGGTCTGGCTCTGCCGCAACCATTGATGCTACCAGCACCATAGATGTTACCGGAACGCTCAGCGTTACCGTACTCTTGCAACATGATGTTTAAATAAAAGGAGAATACCCATGTATACCGATGACCGTACTTATTTCAGCGATGGACAGGCTATTACAGCCTCCGCCGCTTCTACCAATAAAATAGCACTCACCACTCCCTCTGACCTTGGCAAGCTCCGGAAGGGCGTTATTAACATTGTTGTCACTGAAACCTTTGATGATACTGGCGATAATTCCACCGCTGTTGTCACATTGCGCACCGATGATAACGAGGCTTTCGGCAGTGCTGCAACCATCGCCACTTTGTTTACCATCACTAATGGCTTAGCGGCTGGCACAGAGTTTAACTTTGAACTGCCTTACGCTAACTCCGTGCCTTATCAGGATTACATTGATTTGTATTTCACGGTAGCTAACGGTGATTTCTCACAAGGTAAAATCACGGCTCGCATAGTGTTTGATGCAGAGATTGCAACATTCACAGCGCAGGGTCTAGCGTAAACAACAAGGGGTGATTTATGGTTTTCCGATACAAAGCATTGGGTGATTTCAGCGTTTCCAAGCCGCACTATATATGCGGCAAAAAAGGCGATGTTTTCACTAGCCCCACTGAAATTGTGCATCACTTATTGCACGATCTCAGCAAAGGCGATGTTGTACTGGAAAAGCGTAAGTCACCCTTTGAAGCTGCCGTACAGGCGGAATCACTGAAAGAGCCTTATTTCCTCAAGGAGCGCAAGAATAAATTTGGGGATGGTGATGTTGTAAATGAGGTTACGCAGGTAGCAATCGTTGAAGATAAGCTGGAAGATATTGTTACCGCCATATCTGCCCTTGACCCTGATACAGATTACACAAAAGCCGGAAAACCCCGCGTTAAACTGATAGCTGAGTTTGTTGGTTATGATGTGGAAGAATCCGCAGTAGCGGAAGCCTTCGCTGTGTTCAACAGCCGTAAAAAAACGAGTGACTAATGGGTATCCCTGATGGCAAGCACCAAAACGACTATTTGCAACATGGCGTTATTGCAGATAGGCATCAGCCGCCTCATTGATAATATAGATAGTGACAATTCAGCCGCCGCCGTTGCTTGCCGCCTTTATTTTGACCACTGCGCTGGTCTGCTTCTGCGCGCTAAGGTTTGGGGGTTCGCTGAAAGGCAGGAAGCTTTACAATCCCTTGGCACTCCGCCGGATGATTGGCTATATCGCTATGAATATCCAGCCGCCTGTAAGCGCATCAATATGCTGTATAACGGCGCAACTCGCAATCATGATCGCAATGATATTCCCGCCTACAAGGAGCAGTCAAACCCTAGTGGTGGCAAGGTCATCCTCTGCGATGTTGAGAATGCCGTTATTTTGTATAACTGCTTGATAGAGGATGAGGAGGAATTTACAGAAGAATTTGTGCAGATTCTTTCCTTGCTCCTTGCGCAACATATTGCTCCAACCCTCAAGGCAGATGCTGCATTGGTAGCGGAAGTGAAAAAGGCTTATCAGGTCTGGCTTTCCGAAGCAATCAAGATAGAAAAAACCCAATCCAAGCCGGATATGCAGCAAGAAAGTGAATTTGTGCGGATAAGGTATTAGCATGAAGTCCAGCTTCACAAATTTTAGTTCTGGCGAAGTCGCGGAAGAGTATCACGGCAGGGTTGATGCGGATTTTTACCGCGCCGGATTAAGTAAGTGCCGTAATTTCACTGTTGACCTTTCGGGCAGTTTATCTAACCGCGCAGGGCTGAAATTCATTGCTCCAACGCGGTATTACGGTAGGAAATCGCGGGTTATCAAGTTCCAGTTCAATCAGGAGCAAACCTATATCCTTGAGTTGGGGCATCTCTATATGCGTATCATTAAGGATGGGGCGCAGGTTCTGGAGTCTGCAAAAACCATCACAGGCATTACACAGGCAAGCCAGGGTGTTTTTACCAGTGCCTTGCATGGCTTTATTGATGGTAACGATGTTTTTATTGAAGATGAAGCAGGAATGGTTGAGGTGAACGGCAGGTTTTACCGCGTATCCGATGCTACCCTCAATGATTTTAAGCTCAAGGATTATCTGGGTAACTATCTGGATACATCCACTTATACGGCTTTTGCTGGCGGCGCGATTGTTTCCCGCGTCTATACGCTGGTAACGCCTTATGAAGAAGATGATTTGTTTGAGCTGCATTACGCGCAAAGCAATGACGTTATTACCATCACTCACAACAACTATTTCCCGCGTGATATAACCCGCACAGCGGATGATAATTGGGTTATCTCGCAGTTTGAATCTAACAACGGCTCGTTTAGAAATATCAACATAACCCCTACTACCGTTAGGGCTTCCGCCACAACAGGTAGCATCACGCTTACTTCCAGCGCAGCACTATTTGAAAGTTCCATGGAAGGCGAATTATTTTATCTGGAGCAAGAGCCGGATGATAGCACCGCTGTATGGCAAACCGCTATTGCGAAAACCACAAACGATATAGTGCGTGCTTTCAATAATTATTATAAAGCCCTGAACTCTAAAACCACTGGCGATGTTGTGCCTACGCATATCGTGGGTTCGCAGAAAGATGGGGATGATGGGGTGCAGTGGCAATATCTTCATTCTGGTTTTGGTATTGCTCGCATCACCACGGTTACATCCTCCACAACCGCGCTTGCGGAAGTCACAAAAACATTGCCTTCACTGGTCGTTAGTGGCGCAACCACGCAATGGGCGCAAGCAGCATGGAGCGCAACACAGGGCTACCCTGCTACCACGGCATTTTACAAGCAACGGCAATGGTTCGCGGGTGTGCCTCAAAAGCCAAATGGTGTATGGGCTTCTGCTACAGGTGCGCGTAATGCGTTTGGTATTGGTGGGGATGTGCTGGATACAGATTCTATCCGCACAGAACTGGATACGGTGCAACAGAATATCATCCGGCATTTACTCCCATTCCGAAAGCTTATCGCCCTTACTTCGCTTAATGAACATTCTATTGATGGTGAAAACGGCATTATTAAGGCATCGCAGCCGCTTAATGTGCAGGTAGAAGGTTATAACGGCGCAAATGGTATCATGCCATTGGTGATTGGTAATAATGCCTTATTTGTGCAGGATTATGGTAGCGAGATTTATACGCTTTCCTATAGCTATGAAAATAGCGGCGGGCTGCTAGGGGCAGAGATAACCCAATTATCCCAACATTTATTCCGCAATAAAACGGTGCTGGATTGGGATTATAGCAAATATCCGCAATCTATTATCTGGTCTGTCATGGATGATGGCACGCTCAATGGCTGCACTTTCCGCGATAAGCTCGTGGCGTGGCATAGTCATAGCACCGATGGGGAGTTTGAGAGTTGCAGCACTGTGAGGGAAGGGAACGAAACGGCTGCATATTTCGTGGTAAAGCGCGAAGTGGACGGCAACACCGTGCGTTACATTGAGCGCATGGCTTCAAGGGTTCTGGATATTCCCCAACATGATGCTACAAGGATAGAGCGTTTCAATGCCCTGAGAAGCGCTCTATTTCTGGATTCAGCAGTGAGTTATGACGGCAGGAACACAGGCGCAATCACACTCACCCTTTCCGGCGGCACAACGTGGGATTCTCCAGAAACCATCACCGCCACGGCTTCCAATATATTGTTTAAATCCTCTGATGTGGGCGATAAAATCAATATATGGATTAGCACAGGCAGCGGCGATAGTGAGGAAGTCAGCAAGCTTTCCCTCACCATAACCGCATTCACAAGCAGCACGATTGTTTCTGTAACACCAAACCGCACGATTCCATCCGGTTATCGCTCCGTGGCGTTCACGGATTGGGAGTTGGCGCGGGATAGGTTTTTCCCGCTTCACCATCTGGAAGGCGAGGAAGTCACGGTGCTTGCAGATGGCTCTGTGGTTTCCGCCACCGTGACCGACGGAGTGATAACGCTGGATGACCATGCGGCTGTTGTCCATGCGGGGCTTGGCTATACCAGCGAGATAGAAACGCTTGATATAAACATCGCCGGAACAAAAGCAATGCTTTCCACTATCCCCACGGTCTATATCGGGCTGGTAAATTCCGTGGGTGGTGAGGTTGGGGCAATCGCTGGCTTCAAGCAAATGGAATCTATCAGGCTGCGGGATTCTGAAAGTGGCTATGACCTTCCGCCACTTCCTGCCTCTGAAATGTACGATGTCACCCCTTCGCATGAATATAGCAGAAAGGGCAAGGTATGCGTTCGCCAGAGTGATCCGCTTCCCATGTGTATCACAAGCATCACGCCGGAAATTAAAGGGGGTAGGGAATGACACCGCAGGAGCAAAAAGCGATTCTGGATAAAAAGAACGCTGAACTGGCGCAGCTTTATGCTGCTCGCACGCCGGAAGATATTAAAAAATGGCAAGCAGAAAATGGGACTATCAAGGCAAAGCTGGAAAAGCTCGCGCCATTTATCCGTACAGATTCCAGCAAGGGAAGCCGCAATGCTTCCAGTTATGTGGATGTAGAGGCATATAATAAAAAATACCCCAATGAAAAAATCACCAATGATGATTATATCAAGCTGCGAGGGCAGGAAGGTGAATTGCGCTATTTGCTGGATGGACCGCAAAAAGATGCGTGGGTTTCTAAATATGGTAAATATGTTGCGCTTGCTGCAGTGGCTGCGGCTGGTGCTGGCATGGTGCTTGCCGCTGGTTCTGCTGCAACTGCGGGAGGAGCGGCTGGTGTTGCCTCTTCCAGCGGAACAGCCGCCGCCGGAACTGGCGCGGCTGCTAGTGGGACGGTTGCAGCAGCAGGTGGCGCGGCTGGAACAGCCGGAGCAGCAGCCACCGTTGCCTCTACACTTTCCACGGTCAAGGATATATTCTCCGGTCTTTCTGCTGCTGGTTCGGTCGTTCAGGCGGTGGGTGGGTTGCTTTCTGCCAATGAATCCGCAAGCGATACGCTGGATGCCGCCATGCGCCAGCAAATCGTGGCAGAGGTCAACGCTAAATCGCAGGAAGCAGCGGGGGAATATAACGCCAAGCAACTAGAGCGTCAGGCTTCCTTCCTTGAAATCTCCGCACTGGATGCCATGAATCGCGGCGCATATAAGGCGGGGCAAACAGTCAGGGAAGGTGTTGCTACCAATGCCACAGCAAGGGCAAGTCAAGCAGGAAGCGGAACACTGGTAGATACAGGCACAAACCTTGATGTTATCGTTCAGAACGCACAAATGGCAAAGCTCAATGCCATGACGGAAATCAACAATGCCAAACGCGAGGCGTTCGGTTATCGCGTAAGCGCGGAGGATGCTAAAGCACAGGCAATCAATACCCGCGAAGTTTCCAAAACTAACGCCGCCAATATCCGCCTTGCTGGTCAGTATGGCATTATGGATGCCAAGGATGTCGCGGGGGATGCTAAAACCGCCGGATATATCAATGCCGTTTCCAGCCTTGAAAACGGTGTGAATAGTGTTGCCAAACTTTTTGACCTATAGGTGAATCATGCCAACCGTTCCCATCATCACGCAGAACACACAAACGCAGGGCGGCGCAGTCGTTGGCGGCAGGGCTACCACGCAAGCAACCAATCTTTCCTTACCCGATAAGCCCATCACAAACCAGACCAATAAAGCGATTGCCGGGGCTGGCGGCATTATGGCAGAGATTGGCTTTGAACGTGCCGCCGCGATTAAGGATAAGCTGCGGAAAGTTTCTTTGCTGGAGTCGCAAAACTCCCTCAATGAATTTGAGCGTGAGCAGAAAAGCATCATCCAGCAGAGTAAGGGAAAAAATGCTATCGGTATTGCACCGGAAACCGGAAAGAAGTTTGATAGCTATGCCGATAAGCTTTACCAGAACGCACCTGATGACGATACCCGCCTTGCACTCAATGAGATGCTCATCAGCCGTAAAGCTGCCCTCCTTGATTACGCACAGGGCTATGAGGATAGGGAAATTGATAGTTATTCTAATCAGACCTACAAGGATAGCGTGGATTCCGCCCTGCAACGCGCAGGGGATAACTTTAATGATTTCGGTGCGATAGAATCCAGCATCAAGCAGGCAGAAGATACCTACCGCATGTTCGCGCAGGAAAACGGCTATTCTGCCACCACTACAGATTTAGGATTAAAGAACATCCGCAGCGAAGGCGTTTACAGCGCATTGGAGAATATGGCGAACGTATCGCCTGAATCTGCCGCTAAATACTACGATTACTATAAGGATGAACTCACAGGTGATGCCGCAAGCAAGGCTCGCAAGCTCATTGCTCCCATTCAGCGGCAGGTCAAGGTTAATAAAATCGTGTCGCAGGTAGAAAACGCCGCCACACCTGTTGTTTCTGTTAATGATGCGCTGAATTTCGTTATGAATGACCTTGAGGGCGGCGATAAAATAACCGCTGATACAGGCGGGGTCACGCGTTACGGCATATCGCAGAATGCAAACCCTGATGTTGATGTGAGTAAACTAACGCCGATGAAGGCGGCTTTTATCCTGCGGCGGGATTATTACGATAAGGTCGTTGACCCAAACATGCCACCGGACATGAAACTGGTTGCCTTTGATGCCGCCGTGAGCCACGGTGAAGGCACAGCAAAGGAACTCATCAAGCAATCCGGCGGTGATGCGCGGTTGCTGCTTGACCTCCGCGCCAAGGAATATACGCGCCTAGCGCGGGAAAACCCCGATAAATACGGAAAATATCTGGATGGCTGGAAGAACCGCTTGAGTAAGGTTGAAACCCAGATAGATATGATGCGCGGAACTCCGGCGGATGCCGCCACGCAGGAGTCGCTCGTTGCCAAGCTTTCCGGCGGCGATAGCGAAGTTTATACCGATGCTATGGAGATTGTCCAGAAACGCACAAAAGCACGTCAGGAGGCACAGAAGGGCGCGTTTGATAACGCCAAGCTGGAGGCGTTGCAATACAAAGTTCAGGGCTTGCCTATTCCTGCCTCGGTTGAGGTTAAAATGAATCCCGATGATGTGCTTAAAATGCGCGAGGAAAAAACAGACCCGCTTGTGTATGAAAAAGTTAGGGCGGATATTCTTTCCGGCAAGCCAGTTGTTTTAGCAGATCATGCCTTCCAGTTAGGTGAAAAATACTATGAGCTTGTTAAACTTCAGCAAGACCCGAAAGCGCGGGAAAGCGAACGCTCTATTGATGATGTCCTTGGCAGCGCAATCCGCATCAGCTTCGGTAAAACAGAAACCGATAACAAGAATCAGGCAGCGGAGATAGAGCAATTCCGCAGGAGCTTTTACCAAAGGCTGGAGGAGGCAGAAAAAGCCAAGGGCAGCAAGCTTGACTACAAAGAAAAACAGGCGGTGGCGGATTATATCATGCAGAAAATCCCCTCCGGTTCTATGTGGCACAGCGATAAGCCACTATGGGAATCTGCGCCGGAAGATGTCCAGAAATTCCTAAAAAGCAATAATTCCATGAAGGATACCTCCGCCGAATTTCAACGATTCCTTAGCGAGTAACCATGCCAATAGTTCCCACAGATAATGCACCCAATGAAGCCGCTACCCGCGCAAGCCTCTATAATGGCATGAAAAGCAACCCCGATGCCGCCGCGAAGGATTGGGATTTATCGCAGCAATCCGGTATTCCTACGGATGTTATTTCGCGCAACCGCGATAGCGTGCAGAAGCAGATGCAGACCTCACGCTATTTTGATGCGCTGGATAGAAACAGGCTTGCAGACGAAGCCCCTAAGCTCGCGCAGGCAGTGCAAGAACCAGCCACGGCTGCAGCGGTGCATGATGATATTGATAACCTCAAATACTTTGAAAAGCCACTCACTAACCTAGAAAGGCTTAGTGGCTCATGGAACAAGGCGGCGTATAACTCGGAACTGGATGCGAAAAAACGCGCCGTTGCCGGAAAAAACCTGTGGGGCAATGAGCAGTTCACACAGGAGGATTTTAACACACTCTTGCAAAAGCCAGACGATACGGATTACCAGCTTAATTTTATTGCAGGTATGCCAGCCGCAGCGCGGGAGCAAGTGCCTGTATTTATTCAAACAATAAAAGATGCTGGCTTAATGACTGCTGCTGGAGCAGTCGTTGGTGCTGGGGTTGGGGTGGTGGCGGGGGTTGCTACTGGCGGCGAGGCTACCGTGCCGCTTGCCCTACAGGGCGCAAAAAAGGGAGCGCAGATTATGGGCGGTAGGGCGGTATTCGCAGCAACCGCAAAAATAGAAGCAGAATCCGCCTATGCCGATATGGTGATGATTCAAAACAAGGATGGAAAATATATTGAAAAGGATATTGCCAAGGGCGCGGCGTTGTTCGTGGGCGCGGTCAATGGCAGCCTTGAGGGGATGGGCTTTAAATCCATTGCAAAGCAATTCCCCGGTGCAGATAAAATAGCGGAGCAGTTCGGGCGCAAGGCGGTTAAAAAACTACTGGAGGAAGGCAAGGGCGCGGCGTTTAAGCGCATCGGTGCAGCGATGGCGGAGGGCGGAATAAAAGAAGGCATCACCGAAGGCTTGCAGGAAATAGTCGGCATGGCTGGGGAGGAGCTTGCGCGGTCATTCTCTAAAAAGAACATGGAAGTATTCAGCAAGATGGATGACTCCCAAAAGGCTGAATATATCAGCGCAGCCATAGATAGGGTGTTGCTTGCCACGGAAAAGGGGGCGCAGGGCGGTATTGCCCTTGCCGGAGGTGGAAAGGCTATCAATGAGGTGTATTCTGCGGCGGCAGGGCGCAATAAGCACGCGGGTGAGCAAGACCAACTGGAGGGCTTAAAACAGGCCGCCAGTGAAAGCAAAACCCTGCAACGCTCGCGTGAATTATTCTACAGCATCACCAATAAGCAGATGGATGCCAAGGTTTACATCAAGGCAGATAAAGCGCAGGAGCTTTTCCAGTCCGGCGGCTATCAGGAGTTCGTGGATTTCGTGCCGGAAGCAGGGGAGCAAATGCAGCAGGCGGTTGCTCTCGGTGGGGATTTAATCCTCCCCGCCAATAAAGTTTCCGCCGCGCTCGCTTCCGGCAAGTTTGATAATATCATGCCGGAAATGCGCCTATCCTTTGATTCCGTCACAGAATCCGAGTTTAAGGATATGATGGATAGAATGCCCGATATACCGGAGGATATTACACCGCAAGGGCTAACCCGCGATGAGGAGGTTTTCCGCAACGTGGAAACCATGCTTCTTAATGCGGGGAACACGCCGGATGTTGCCGCCAAACAGGCAACGCTCTGGAAACAGACTTACGCCACCTTATCGGAGCGTATTGGGGATAATACCGAAGCCCTTAAAAAACTGGATGACCGTTTTAATAATATCACCATTGAGCGCGTCCAGCAGGATACCCCGCACCGTGCGGATTTAACGGATGCCTACATAGAGGATTTGCGCCGCTACGCCCTTAATCCCCCTGCTATCAAGGCGGAAAAGCCGCTAACCTCCTATATCCGCAAGGGCAAGGTTAAAATAGGCTCGCAACTGGATGCAGATTTGCGGAACGCAGGGATTACCCCCAAAACCAATCCGGGGCTTTTTAGCAAAAAAGGCACAGTCGGGGATGTGGATAATCTGCCGAGGGCGGAGGTTGGTAATCAGTTTTCCAGTGACCAGACAAGCGGCGATTATGCAGATAGGCAAGAGGCTCTGGACGCGCTTATTGCAGAGTTTTCCGCCGTTCCGGTGGATACCTCACCGCAAGCGCAACAGATTGCAGGGCTGGAGCAAGCGGGGGTGGATGTCAAAACCGCCACACCGGAGGATATACGCAAGGCGTTGAGCGGGGAGTTATTCCAAGGTGAGCGCGGCTCGTTCCGCCCTGCGTCTAATGTTATATCCCTGTTTGAACATAGCGACCTCTCCACCTTCCTGCATGAGTCGGCGCATTTTTTCCTTGAGGTGATGAATGATGTTGCCTCCGGTATGGAAGACGGCACACAGCTAAAACAGGATTGGCAGGAAACCCTTAAATGGCTTGGTGTGGAGGATTACAGCCAGATAAAAGTTGAGCAGCATGAAAAATTTGCGCGTGGCTTTGAGCAATACCTCATGGATGGCAAAGCTCCCTCTATGGCACTCCGCCGCGCTTTCCAGTCTTTCAAGGCGTGGATGACCCGCATCTATAAAAATGCCAAAGCCCTGAATGTGGAAGTATCACCGCAGGTGGCAAAGGTCTTTGATAGGATGCTTGCCACGGATGAGGAAATCGCCAGCCTATCGGTCAATCCGCTTTTTGCGCCGGATGCAGAGATTCTTGCCAAACTCACGGATGAGGAAAAAAAGGATTACGCCAGTAAGCGCACCAAGGCAGAGGAAAAAGCCAAGGAGCAGTTGCTCCGTAAAATGCTGCGGCAGGTGGAGCGGGAAAACAAACAATGGTATAAAGCCGCGCGGGAAGGCGTAACGGCAGAGGTCACGGAACGCTTTAACGCTTCCCCGCTCTACCGTGCTATCCACTTCCTGCAAAAAGGTGAGTTGCTCGGTGAGGATACGCAGGTTCAGGGCATGAAGCTGGATAGGGCTGCGGTGTTCAATGTTCTGGGTGTGGAAAACCTCACGGTGCTGCCACAGGGTATGACCACGCAAAAGGATGGTGTACATCCCGATATTGTGGCAGGGCTGTTTAATTACGATTCCGGCGCGGAAATGCTCAATGCTATGGTCGGCGCACCCGCGCTTAAAAAAGCCATTAAGGATGCCACGGATAAGGAAATGCTGGAGCGTTACGGCGATATGCTTACCGATGGCACATTGGAGCGCGAGGCTCTGGGGGCAATGCAGAATGCGGAACGCTCGGAACTGATTGCCTTTGAGCTAAAAGCACTATCGCGGCAGGCAAAGGTTGGCTATGTCCCGCGCGATGCTTACACCGCCTATGCAGAAAAAATCATCGGTGAAAAGAAACTTCGGGATGTGCGTCCTGACCATTACTACCATCTGGAGCTAAACGCAGCGCAGAAGGCAGGGGCAGCACTTGCCAAGGGTGATTATATCGCAGCGGTGGATTGGAAGAAAAAGCAGCTTATCAATCACCTACTTTTCCGTGAATCCCGCAAGGTTGTTGACCAGCGCGATAAAACCCTCAAGCAGTTTAAAAAACTCCTTAAACTTCCAGCAAAGGGTAAGCTGCGCATTGATGCCGCCTACCATGAGCGCATCCTAGAGGAGCTTTCACGCTTCAATCTGGGCGGCGTTATGAAGCCGGAAACCGTGGCGCGTATCACCAAGGAAGCGCAGGAAGATACAGAAAAACGCAAGGAGATAAACGAGTTCGCTACGGATATTCTGCCAAAAGCCCTGCAAAACCAAGCGAAAATGAATATCCGCGATTTATCCGTGGATGATTTCATGGCTCTCAGGGATGCTATCCTCACGCTGGAAACGCGAGGCAGGAACGAAAACAACATAGTGGTGGAAGGCAAAAAGGTGGAGCTTAACGCCGCTGCCGCTACAGGCGCGGAAACCATCCTGAAAAACATCAAAATGCGCGGATTGCGGGAGGAGGATTTAGCTAAGCAGCAAAGCTATGGGCGCAAATTCATCAACGGCTTGCTTGCTATCACCACCAAAATGCAAACATGGGTGGAGCAGATGGATGGCGGGGAAAAGCTCGGCTTTCTGGATAAGCACCTTCGCTCCGATGTTCGGGATTCAGAGGTGCAACGCGCCCTCCGCATGAAGCTGGAAGGCGAGCGTTACCTTGATATTCTGCACCGTCATTATGGTAAGCGCAGCATTAAAATGGGCGATGGGGAATATACCATCACCAGCGAAAACCTCGCCAATGAAAAGCTGTTTATCAATGATAAGGTCGGCACACTCACGCGGGAGAATATCCTTTCCGTTGCGCTCAACTGGGGCAATGAGCAGAACCGCCAGCGCATTCTTTCCGGCAGGCTGGATAACTGGAACATTGGAGATGTGGAGGCGATACTTTCCAAAATGCGGGAAAAAGATTGGCAATTCGTTCAGGAAACATGGGATTATCTGGATAGCTTCTGGGCGGAAATTGCCGCGCTGGAAAAGGAGCGTAACGGCTTTGCCCCCACTAAAGTGCAGGCTATTCCGGTAAAAACCTCTTTTGGCACATTATCCGGTGGCTATTACCCCTTGCGCTATGATTCTGATTTTTCCTCTGCTGCTGCTGATTTTGCCGTGGATGAAACTTTTAAGGAACTCCGCGCCGGAAGGTTCGGTAAGGCACAAACGCGACGCGGTCACACAGAGGAACGCGCCAAGAATGTTGACCTCAAGGTAAAGCTGGAACTCAGCACCATCTCCCGCCATGTGGATCAGGTGGTAACAGACCTCACCATGAGCCGCGCTATTGAAAGCAGCTATAAATTCCTCAAGCATCGGTACACACGCGGCGCAATAGATAGCACCCTCGGCGCAGATACTTACCGCCAGATGGATATGTGGCTCAAGGATGTTGCTGTGGGGCAGGTGAGGGCATCCGGTGCATTTGAGCAATCCCTGCGTAATTTGCGTTCCAGCGTTACCGTAGGGG
>Ga0213918_1000194_pt1 | contig 19493 bp, 26 predicted proteins | sample McNCre217MG_FD_163422 | JGI IMG/M metagenome (GOLD analysis project Ga0213918, IMG submission 163422) | Freshwater microbial communities from McNutts Creek, Athens, Georgia, United States - 2-17 MG | ecosystem: Environmental > Aquatic > Freshwater > Creek | place: USA: Georgia | collected... | reverse complement strand
GGATGAGCAATGTCCAAGCCTAAACAATTAAATATAGACGGTTCATATATTGAAAAGCATACTACCACATTTACTTCAAATCTATTTTGCCAATTAAACTTCGCTGATATTATACCTTGTCCAATCCTTGACCCTATCTCTTTTGCTTTGGATTTTGATGACCCAAAATCTAGCTCCCCTTTTTACATTGGACTTCACGAGGCAATGCTCGCGTCCATGTCTCGAAGAATTAGTGACCCACTTCAAACTAACTTAGCAAATCAACTTTTATTGGCACTCAAAAAGGACCTCCAAAAATGAACTGAATCCAGCAAATGGTCACATGACCACTGTGAAAGTTGCTTTGAACAAAGCTTACGCTGACTTTATTAATCCAAAAGCTGAGTCCCCTCCTGAAGCTATTACCCCGCTAACTTCAGTTAAACCACTTAAAAATATGATTATGAACCACTTCAACATTCAAGAAGAATTTTAAATAACAAAAAAAAGAGGACATATGGACCAATTCAATTCTTTTATTAATATCATAATTTTCTGTATAATATTTTTACTTTTATTTATGAAACTGACCAACCTCTGGATTCTTCTAAAATACGGACCCGAGCGGTGGACCCATGAACACTCCCAAGAAAAACCTGGATATTCAATTCTTGAATACGGTAAAGAAGTTGGATTTGTTCCATACTCCGAAATAGCCGATTCGATTGAAAAAGATGCCCATCAAAAAAGAGTTATGTCTAGCTCTTTGGCAAAAGAAGTTTTTAAAAAAATTATAAATAACAACAAGAATTGAGAAAAAGAAATAATGGAATCGACGCTAAACAAAATAAAAAATTGGTTCAAAAAAAAGCCGAAAAATATTAGTCAAAAATTGAATAACCAGCTCATCGGCCAATTATACTCCAAGCTACATAACCATATCGACCCCAAACTCAACTTCCAACTTGGCTTTAAACTTCGCAACCAACTCCGTGACAACCCCACCGCTAAGCTCGCCTCCCAGCTCGACGACAAGCTTACATTTCAAATTCAAAACGACTTAAAAAGAAAATAAATGAAAATAACTAACCCCACCCAAAACGACCTCAAAATCCTCTCCGAAATGCAACCCCACAGCTGCACACAACCTCAAACTTTAAACGAGTGGTTTGACCACCACATCACCCAAGCCGCCACTAAACAAGCTCTTGGCCGCGCCTTTAAGCGATTGCAAAAAGGTGGATTAGTCGATTTTTGTGAAAAAGAAAAAGTTTGGTTTGTGAAAAGTTAATTATAACCCCTCGACTCACCGCATATCCTTTGCATTTTTTACACACTCTTTGGTAGAGCAATAGTTCGTTATTCCTATTATGGTGGCCATAGCTCAGTTGGTAGAGCACAGGATTGTGATTCCTAGTTATTGAAAATTTAGTTCAATAATTTCAATAACTTAAGTCACTTTGTGGTAGAGCAAAACTCGTTTTGTGGTAGAGCATTCTACCAATTTTAGGATAGCACTTATGAAATCTGACCTAAATGCCGAAGTAATAAGTATGGACAAGTGGCGTCTATGTCAATTAGATGCAGAGCTGCATAATAAGTTATATCCGAACCAGCCTCTAAGTCCCAGAGACTTTCTGGATGGTTACACAGAGGAATTGGTTGAACAAACAGCTGCGTATGTTTTTAAAAATCCCAGGCCAAAAGCGAAAGTCGTTCGCAATCGTAGCGTATGAGCTAGTTACCCGAACTAAAAAGACCTACCTACCCCTACCAGACGAAATCAAAGAATCTTTAGATAAGGTCAATGAGCAATTTAAAGCTGGTAAACTCAATCAAGACCAAGCCGAAACTATCTTAAGGGAGCGCATTAGAATTGCTCACGTTGCTAGAAATGCTCCCAAAGTCACCGAAATCCATAAAATCATATCAGACGTCAATTTGACGGCTTTTTCTTCATTTTGGGCTGATTTGTATGAGCACAAGCGCCTTATAGACTCCAGTTCTTCTAAGAATGACTTCTACAGGGCTTTAGTCGCGATTGAACCTCTGTCGCTTCATACATTAACCGAAAAACAGGTTTTAAATAAGCTTAAATCTCAGGAAATAAGCAAACAAAGACGGATAATTTTTAGACTAAGGGAAGTTTTGGCTTGGTTAAAAAGAGGTGTAAAAATTACACTACCCGATGAGGAACTTTTAGAAATTGAATATATTTCAATCGAAGAAATGGAAAAGCTCAGACAGTTTGTTCCTGAACCAATGAATTATTTGGTAGCTGCCTTATTCCATACTGGCTGTCGATTAGGTGAAGCTATGGCTATTGAAACAAATAAAATATCAACAAAAGAACAAACAATTTTAATCGACTCCCAAATTGACATTAAGAACAAAAAGCGAAGTCCAAAAAGGAAAAGAGCTGGTAGGGTTAAAATAACAGGCGACTTTGAGTTGGTTTTAAATTGGGCCAAAGTGAAAGATAAAACTCAATACCGTGAAAAGTTCCAAACAATCCTACCTCAAATCAGTGAGGATAAAATCGGGAAACGTATTACTGCGCATGACCTTAGACACTCTCATGCCATTTATTTACTATCAAAGGGAATTAATTTATCTTTGGTAGCCAAACAACTTCGTAACAGAATAGAAGTCTGTCAAAAATATTATTCAGGATATTCCCACCAAGACGAGACCCTGGACGCTATCGGCAGGGCTTTGAAAGCTTAATCTCGCCACAAATACCCACCACTTTTTGTGGCGAACTTTTCGCACTTCAGCCTCAACTCATTGAAATCATTAGTTTTTATTTGTGGCAAATTTTCGCACTTCAACCCTTCCCCAACAATTCCCTAATCAGCTCTTCTAATACTCTACTTTGAGCTACTCTCTCTTTTCCACAAAATAGCCTAAATTGCTCCACCAAATCAGCGTCCAAAGTGTAGCTCACCTTCGCTTTTAGCTCTTTCGCCTTGGCTTTATCTAATACCGTCTTAACATCTACTCGTTTCATACCGTGATTTTATCTGTTTGGTTCATAAAGTCAATTTAAACCGATTATAAATGTTTCAATATGATACCGTTCTTTGATACCGTCTTTTCTACTTTACAAATATAACAATCTGCGTTAGATTAAACACAAGAGAGGATTAAAATGAAGTCATTAATGCTGATATTCTTAAGTTTACTATGCGGCTGTGCAGATTTATTCCCAAGTTCGGATTCAAAGCATAATGCTCCAGTTGGCCCAAGCTACCCTCAGTTGATTGAATACCAATACGACTTACCATATAGTTTCAGAGCAAGGTTGAATTTCAAAGATGTTTATATTGGAGTAAAAGACCAATATAGTGGGTGTCTACCTGTAGGTTGTTCTTTAGGTGGAATTGGGAAATGGACAAATATTGTTTATAATACACAAAACTGCACAATGGACACACGGCTAGTTAAGAATTATCGAATGAATTATTATTATCTTGAAATTACCATCCCATCTGCACCTATAACTGGTTATGCAGGAGTTGACCAGTCTGTGAGCAACCCGAATGAGTGTAATGAGCTAATTGGTAATTATTGGGTGCATCACGATGGGTTAGACGCAGACAATCTATATAAACCAGCAACTTGGCTTAAATTCGGCGACCAAATTCCTGCACCAGTAGCTCCGTATAATGAACATACAAGTATTAATGTTGATGTTTTTATAAAGAATTAAATCGAGACTTGGAACTAAATATAGCTATTTAGTTAAGCTCTTGCGTGATTTCTTTTTGAAGTTTGAGTCGATTTCTTAGTATTAGCCTTAACTTCAAAATAATTAGATGTGAAGGCAATAGATACCGCCAAAGCAGCTCCAAGAATCATTATCCCCTCCGCTCCCTGTATAAACATACTAATTGGGTCAAATCTAATAGCTGTTGGTTTGTTCATTGAAAATTTCATCTTTCTTTAGCTCAAACTCCAGCTCTCTCGCAAGATTTCCATGCAATCTCCAGCCACCTTAACCTTACACACATCACCTTAATCTCAACCTTATCTTTACCTAAAACTTCCATCCTCACTATCTCAATTCCTAACCTATTCCCCAATCTCTTTCTTCCTCATCTCGATTATATGAGTTTTAATCTTGCTTGCCTTCAACTCAAAATAATAGCTAATTGTAGCTATTAGTACGGCCAATGAAGCGGCAGCTATATAAACAAATAGTAAGTCCACCCTATTTCTCCATTTTCAAGCCGAAGTGGAGCGCCCCTTTTTCGTATAATTCAGGCTCCATCTTCACTATCAGCATCGTCTCTCTCACTAAACCTCTCAATTCCCAAGCTGACAGTTTAAACTCAGCGCCCAAAAAACGCTGCATAACTTCCTTATTCGTCATCTTTCGCATATTACACCGCACTTTTTAATGGCGCATTAACATTAGCCAATTTTAATGCCAAACCTTCAACTAACTTTATTGGCACCAACATGCACTCTGTATAGTAAATATTCCCACCCATACCACGATTTGGAATAGATACAACCCTACAAGCTTCGCTCTTGTATAACTTATCCAGCTCCGCGACTAAAGCTTCTACTGGAAACATATAATATTTATTTTGGTTAAAAAACCAGTATGCAAAAAGGTGGACTCCATTTTTCTGGGCTTGCCACGCTCCGCTTTTATGCTCTTTTTTTGAATTATCGCTATAAACTTCAAACGCAAAATTTTCAGTGTTTTTATAACTATCAGCTTTTAGCTCCACAAACAAATTTAAGTCTGGTTGAACAGGCATAATTAAATCAACTACCCGACCGTCCCCTATTAAAAGCGGAGTCCCACCAATCCCATTTGCAAATTCTAACTCTCTCTTTTGTGCCTCAACCAAATCATTTTTAAAATTAGCTATTCTATCCATTACTCTTCTTCCTCTTTTTTATCCATTTTTTTAAATACATTATTTTCTATGACATCCAAACTATCCAAACTCATTTTAAACTTAGAGCTTATATCTTTTTCACAGTCCCTATTTTTTGAATATTGCTCGTCATAGAAAACTTCCATAAAATCCAAACTGGCTGTGTCTTTTGTTTTAAACAGGCCTTGTATAAACTCAGTGTCGTCCTCAAATTTAAAGGCATGGCTTCTAAAACCACCTAATCGGCCCTTAGCTATATGCCAACACTTGGGCCATTTTTGTTTATTACTCACTCTTTAAAACCTCTCTTATAAATTGCTGGGTTGGCTCATTAAGTATATCCACCCGCCTCTGGACTGCTTCCTTAAGCTTCCCCAGCTCCGCTTTACAGGCTTGCATAACTTCTAAACGTGCATTTAAATTGGCTTCCACCTTATCAAATCGCTTCATTAAAATTTCGAATTCAGTCTCACTCATTGTTCACCTCTATATACAAAATTAGGATTCCCCACTTTTCGCATTTTTTCATTCAAATGTGCATTAAGCTGCTTAGCTTTAGTATAGTCTGAGTAGTCTTTAGGGCTCCATTTCGATATAAACAACCCTTATTGAAATATATTTTGCACTACTCTATATTGCTGTTTTGTTGCAGCACTTATATACATGGAATTTTTTGGAGTATTTATTTGATTATGCCGATTGTTTTTAGAAGTGAGGCAAGAATGCCCAAAAAAATGATGATTTTAGCGAGTGAATTCATTAAAGCGACATGGGATTTAATGGGTACAAACTCAGACTCAAGAAGCTCAGTTCGCTTTATATGCTGCTTGAGTTGCTCATTATAAACAGCTAAATGTTTGTCTACGGAGTCTAGCCGCTCGTCTATCTTATCAACTTTAGATTCAATTTTGTTGAGTTTATTGTCCATCTTGTAACCTTTTAAGTGCTTTCATTTGCTGGATTTTTTAAAATATGTTCAAATCTCCACCCTTTATACTGGGCTCGTTTACCTAAGCAGACAGCTGAAACTTTTGAACAATTACCATTAACGTGTTTCGCTGCGAGTGAAACTGAATCAAAGAAAACTACCTCAAAAGTAAATACATTAGTCCCTTTAACTTTTTTCTTATTCCAAGCAATTTGACTTCCTTTTAATCCTTTATTCCAAGCTTCCAATTTTCCATATTTTTCTTTTATCGTTTGAAGTCTCTTTTCAGTCATTCCACTAGGCATCTTCTTACCTTTATTCCAAGCAACTACCCCGCTTTTTTTACCTTTATTCCATGGAATTCGACCCTTTAGAGCCTTTTTCATTTTAGCTAATGCTTCTGGAGCAAGCGCTCCGCCCTCACCGCCTTCAGTCAGATTGTATCCTTTTGAAGAGTTCATTGAGTCGAAATGTTTAATCCAATAACGCTCTAAATTATTTAAATCGAAATTCATTTCAGGGTCAAACTTCTCTATCACTTCAAAAGTGAAGTTCTCTTCCCCATCTTTATTCCAGGCGGCTTGAAAGTATTTATTATAATGCTTATTTTTGCGTAGAAGAATTAAATGTTGATACCATCTAAGCTCAGGTTGCTGAGTGGTTTTCCCAATCAAACATTTATTGTTAATTCTATTTGTTATCTTATATATACTCATATCCCATCCTGGAATACTTCCCATGAAGTAATTTAATCGCCTTGAATACTTTTAATCTTCTCACGGTATTCTGGTGAGTTTTGTTGTAATAGGTAGTGAACACTAGACAAAGCCGCAGGACCACGTTGCGAAGCTGCATTTAAAACATTCGTAAATTGTTCACCCAAAATCGGAGCTAATTGTCTAACAGTATCAGCCGTCCACATACCGCCATTTAAAGCCTTTTTGAAAATCTCTCCTGCATATTTATCACCTACAAACCCAGTGACCGCACCAATTGCTCCACCTACTGGACCAGCTATTGCATATCCAGCGCTTCCTATAGTGACGGCCATCCTAGAGCCATTAGTAGAGGCTTTTCCAAATGAATCCTTAGCCAAACTATTTTGCATATCTTGACTAAAATTAGTTCCAAGCGTTGAGTCCATAGCATCTACAGCTTGTTTAGAAGTGCTCGCTTCAGATTTATTGGCCCATCTCGGGTATTGCTGTAAGAATTTATCGACTGAATCGGGGTTCTGTTTATTTACAAAACTTCGCTCTAAATCACCCAAGGTTGAAGTAGCTTCTGCAACTGGGACCATTTTATTTGCATATTGGGAGTTGCTACTTTTAAGCAAATCATTGAAGTGGCCTGCTAATGCTCTTAAACCCTCAGCTTGATTTGTAAACTTCGGACTTCCATCCATTCCATAAGCTTTTTTCTGTAAGTCTTGGATAATTGATTTTAAGTCAGCTTCAGACAATGTTTTATCGTAAGCGCCATTGATTTCTTCTAAAGCTCCAGAGATTGCACTTAGTTTTTCACCAGTAGCACCTATTCCAGCCGTCCTTGTAAACTGACCATTTTTACCACCAAGAATATTTGACATTAAGTCTGAGCCATAATTTACCAGGTCATTTTTACTCACACCTGATTTATTATTTGATAATTGATTCCATGCCTCAGAGTCTAATTCACCAACTTTGTTTTTGAATTGGTCTAGTAAGCCCTTTTCACCAAGGAACTTTTCTGACAGTTGTTCTTTTGTTAAGGCATTATTTACAGCTTCGGGATTATTGAGGTAAGTTTCGGTAGCTTCTTCAGGGATATTCCCGACCAATCGACCGACTTTTTTAGCGACCCATTGCCCAGCGTTTGAACCAGCAACTCCAGACTTCTCTAAACCTTGACCAATTAGACTCGCACCTTTTTGTAAAGCTGGATTGACTACAGACTCACCCACTTTTCCAGCAATCGCACCAATGCCAGCACCTTTAGCAGCATTAACCAAATCACCACTCACTGAATCGGCTTCTGAATCCCCCAATCCTTGAGCAGCACCAAGAGCAGCACCTTGACCAATTAATCCCATTCCACCAGTAGCTAGATTCAAAGGATTGACTATTGCTCCACCAATTTGACCCACAGTATTTATTACTGGATGCAAGTCAGCTTCTTGTTTTGAAATTCTTCTATCTTGGTCTCTGGTTTGGGTATAAGCATCTTTGATTTTATCCCAATCCAAAGTTGGACCATCTTCAGCTATTCCAATGTCTTTAATTCGTCCACCAAGATTTTTTAATCCTGCAACTCTACCCAAAGCCGAGATTCCACCACTCAACTCATCCGAAAAGCCAGCCGTCCCGCCACTCGCTATAGAATCAATTATAGTGTTTAAAAGTCCTGGGTCTTCTTGCTGCACTACCTGTTTACTCTTTAAGTAGGCGTCGGGATTAAATTGACTCTGTTTACTCGCTAAATACTTATCTGGATTAAAAGCCATTTCTACATCCCATGCAATTGCAAAATTTGTTTAGAACGAGGGTCATTTGGGTTAGCTTTTGCCCATTCAATAGCTTGTTTGTCTTCATCACTCATGTTTGGTGACTGACTAGACATAGATTTTTCATTACCTGAACCATCCATTTTATAAGAATGAAGTAGGGCGTTATACATATCTGGTGACCGTTTCTTGAGTTCAGCATGAATTGGCAATCTTTGACTTCTGATTTGGTTTAATTGTCCATTAGCTATATCTTTTTCACGTTGGATAGTATGGGACATTTGCTCAACAAACTTTTGCTGATTAGAGCCACCTGGTTCATTAAACAACCAATTCTTTAATTTCGATGCGTCACCAATAGCTGTATGAGGAACCAATGCTTCAACTTGTGCCCTTGAAGTACCTCCACCTGGAGCTAACATATTACTTAAACCCAAGGCTAATTCTTCCATTTGAGCTGGTGGTAAGTTACCGTCTTTAAATGACTGAACCAACCCTTCCAATCTTTCAGCACTTTGAACCTTGGCACTTATTTGACCAAAGTTCCCTGAACGTCCTTTGTCAGCATCCAAGTCATCTTTCATCGCTTTCGCTAGTTTAGTGACTTTGTCGTCATTTCTCAATTGTTGCTGTAATTGGAATTGTTGTTTTCTGGCTTCTATATTTTCTTTCAACTTCAAGGGTTCAAAAATATTATCCTTATCTGAAGCCGTGACATCTTTCCATGAATCCCCATAGGTCTTAGCTACGTTAGGGAAGTTAGTTTCAATAATTTTCCTGAATGACTGAGAAGCTTTAGAATTGGGGTCAAAAGAGTCCTGGGTACGTTGCATCTCATCAATTTTTTGGTTACTATTCAAGTTCTGCATTTGGGCATCGTGCCTATTTTGAAGCTCCCCAACTGTGTTTTTATCGATTTGTCCTCTAATTGAATCAAAAGTTTGAGCTGCTTGCTCTGGACCCTTTCCAGCCATAGCAGAACCTAAGCCAGACAAGAATTGAGCAATACCTAAATTAGATTTTCTGTTATTTGCATCGTCTTGAGCGGCTTTCATTTGAGTGTCGTAAGATTCAGGTGAAAGCAGATTGTATTTTTGTTTAATATAATTTTGAACAGCTTGCTTATCAGTTGGTGAAATAGCAGGTTGAGCTGTAGCTGGAGTCCTTTCGATTGGAGTTTCGTCTTGTTCGTCGTCAGCTTGCACTGTAGGTGCAGACTTTATTTGGGGCTTCATAGCCATAGTTGGGTCAGCTGACACGTTGGTAGAACCATTACTCATTCCAGTTATTTTGGAAGCTATTGACTCAGCTTCAGGACTTAAAGGTTGAGCGGGTTGAGAAACTTCTTCAGGCTTAGGTTGATTCAGAGTCATTAAATAACTATTTAATTTTTGCTTGTCTTCATCTGACAAAGCGTCTTGTAGCCAGTTAGCCATAAACTATTGTTCCTCATCCTGTTTCTTTTTATTGCCGACATAGCTACCATAAGCATTTGCTCCTGCCCCTAATACATTGCCGTAAAAGCCAAGATTAGAAGCTCCTTGTTGAGCGGCTGTGTTGGCCATTGCATTACCCTGGGCTACTTGCCCACCAGCCTTCGTTACCTGATTATTAAAATTTTGTTGAGGTAAATTATTATTATATTTCTGGGCATCATTATTCAAACCAACATTTTGATTAGCTATATTTTGAGCTTGGTTGGCATTCCATTGTTGAGCTTGGTTTTTAGCCTGAACATTTTGGCTCAATACATTTTGTTGGTTCTGAGTATTGAATTTAGAAATGGCGTCCATCGCATTGGCTTTAGTTGCTTGTTGGTTAAAGTCTTGAGATTGCATTTGGCCACCCAACTGTCCACTTCTCATTATAGCATCTAAAGCACGTTGTTGAGCTTGAGCCGTAACTGAGAGACCTTGTTGGCTCGCTTGATTACTTGCATTTTGAGCACTAAGTTGCTGCGCTACTGCATCCATACCACTTCCACTCATTCCACGAGTAGCCATATTCATTTGGATAGCTTGCTCATTACCCCGCAAATTTGCATTGGATTGATTCATTATATCATTTAACGAAGCTTTGTCTGAAAGTTGCATACCACCAGAGTTTCCAATGTCTTGTAATTTAGACAGAGCATTAAGTTGTGCAGCACGTTCGGCTGGGTTCGTCGAGATACCTTCCATGGCACTTGGACCAAGATTTATTCCAGTTTCAAGTTCAGGGTTTAATTTGACAACTTGGGCATAAAGCTCTGGATGTAATTCTTTTAGAACTGGGAGAGGTATATTCTCAAGTGCTTTCATGCCCCTTTCTTGCAAATCTCGTGTAGCAGCATCACTTTGGTTTTTAGAATTTGCAGCCGCAGCTGTTGCCGCCGCAGCAATTATTAATGGAATCATACTAAACCTTTTTTCCTATAGTTTTATTGTAATTTTGCTGGTCAATCCAAGCGTTAAGCATATTAGTCAATGACGATTTTGCGGTGGCATCATTTTTTGAATAGATGTCATTGAGCTTAGAGGTATCTACACCATATTTATTAAAATCAGAGCCATATTCATTAACAACACCACTCGGAGCTAAACCATTTAAAAAATCCCAAACGTTCTGAGTTGCAGTAGAATGCGCTTGATAGTTATCCTGTCTGCCTGGTCGCCAAGCCAAATCAGAGTAAGCATCTGCGCTTAGGTTAGTGGCTTTTGCATTACGCTCAAATTCCGCTTGTCGTGCCGCTAAATCTTTTGCATATTGCTCTTTATTAAATTGAATTGGATTTATAGCTTTGCCATCGGCTGTAATTTCATTTCGAGTAGGGTCTTGAATTAAAGCATTTAAAGCAGCATATCTTGAGCGTTCAGCCGAATTTGCAGCATTATTTAAACCAGCTTGAGTTTGGTCAGGAGTTAAATACTGACTTGCATCTAAACCAAAATTCTTATCACCAGCGTTTAAGCCTAAAGCAGTTAGTTCTTCGTCAGTAAACTTATTAGCTTTAGCGTCATTGGTCCAATCGGTAATCTTCTTAGAGTTGTCAGTATTCATTTGAGTAGCTCTGGCTTGAATAGGATTGATTAGACTATCCCAAGCCGATTTCTCAGCTCCAATTAAATTTGATTTATTGGACCCAGCTTGAGTTTTAGCAGCGTTGATAGAATTGCCAACGTCATTCACAGTCCCACTCAACATATCATTCAGACCACTATATTTTTGACTTAAATCAGCAAATTTTTGCTTAGTTCCTTCGTCATTTTGAACCAAAACATTATCTAAGTTTTGTTGACCAGTTGAGTAGCTTGGCCTCTGATATTTATCGACCAACAACTGTTTACGTCCACCTTCGGTTTTAGTGGCGTCTACTTCTCCCCAAGCTTTATTAGTAGCATCTTGAGCGGCTTGATAGTTTTGAGTTTTAGAGAGGTCGTCTGGCCCTTCATAGCCACCAGTAGTTTTAAGTTTTTGATACTCACTGGCTTTTGAAGCGTCTGGATTGGTTAAATAAGCGTTGGGGTCTACAGCTTGAACTGTTTGCTTTTCACCAGCCAAATCACTTTGTTTATTTAAAGCAGCTTGTGAATCACCTTCAACTTTGGCCGTAATGTCATTACCCATGTCGGAAGCTTGTTGTTTATTTGCATCCAAATAGGTTTGCAGATTAGTAAATTGACCTGAACTTTTCTTATCTTGGGGTTGAGCTGTGTCAGACCCAGGTGGAGCTTGATTAAATGAACCATCAACTCCACTAATGTTTTGTGGTGCATTTGGGTCATTCTTTTTATTGTTGGGGTCATTAGGGTCAAAACCCCAATTGTTAGCTAGAAATGGAGGACACATTTTAGTTTACCTCTGGGTATACATATATAGGCACGTTTAAGGCACCTTCGTTTAAAATATATTTATTCATAAATTACATGGAACCTTATTATGTAAGTCTTATCAGCGGTGAGGTTGGTCAGGGCCGAAATTGATATTTGGCTATTTGAATAAGACCAAGTTGGCCAAACGACTGAAGCGGCCATTGTGGAGTCAGTTTGGTTGAGGCAATACATCACATAAAGCCCTTTTGGGTTCTTAGCGAACTTAGTTTTAAACACCAAAGGGAAGTTACCACTTGAATTGACAAACTTTAGTTCTTTGATTTCTTGGCTAAGGTTGTCGGCTATCGTCAAATTATTATTAAAAGCTTCAGTCGTTTCTTGGATAAATCCATTTAAACTACTCAAAAAACTACCCATCCATTCTGGAGCATTCTTGAAAGCTTCTAAAGTTAGTTTATTACCAGTGAGTTTAGCCATTAGCTCACAACCCTTTCAGAAACGAAGTCATACTGTAAGCTCAACCCCTCTAATTGAAATTCCCCATAGCCAACTCTCTGATTAAATCGAATAGCCAAAAGCGTCCCTCTCATTTTGTCTCTTGGAATAGTAACCCTAGCCGTTGAAGCTCTAGCAGTACCTCCCCAAGCTTCGAGGCCATAGCCACCTGAACCCCATTGGCCACTTGAATAGTTGCCGTCGATGGAAACTAACGAATAACCACCGCTATTGTCTGTGTAGAAGTCGACTGAAGCTGTAATAAAACTCTTCTTCAGGAATAATAGACTTGTTTCTTTGAAATGTTTCTCAACTCCTGGATTTTGACAATGTCTAGCTGCAAATTCGATTTGACAATTTATGCCTCTGTAAATCGTGACTGCACCAACTGACCAAGTTTTGATATTATGCAGGGTAACAGTCTTTGAACCTGCGTCTATCGCTGTTATTGGGCTATAATTATAAGAGCTGCTATAAACCAAGTCCCCTACGGTTAAACCTGCAACAGTATCCAAGACAACGTCATAGTTTGAGCTTGAAACTATGTTAAAATCACCCACTTCTTCATCAACAAAGTCACTAAAAGCAAAGTCTTTTCTCTCTTGGAAAATATATTTGTCGGTGGCACTCGCTAAATACATCTTGTCGTCACTTTGAGCTATAATCCCACAAGTTATATCTTTAATATATTTTGTCCATTGTTGGGTGAAGGTATTCATTACCCAAGCTTGAGTAGGATAAGTATCAGTAGCAGAAGTAATAGTAAAAAGAATATATTTGCGGTCTGTTTCATAGCTTATTCCAAAAGACAATTGCTTGAGGTTGTCTAAGTTCAGTCCCATCAAGGTTGTAATGCCGTCTTTTATAGGTTCTGACATGACTTGAACACCAACGTCTGAAATTGAGCAAATACCTTGATTTGTGAGGGCAATTATTTGATTGTTTACAACTACAGCTGAATCGGGAGCTAAAATGACTGTAGAAGTATCAAATGGTTCAACTGTCCACTGACCGCCAGTACCTGTTAGGCGAAATACTCCATCATCTTTCAAGATGAAGAGTGAATTCTTGAGTGGGAGTATTCTTCTAATTGGATATGACTTTGACCCTACTGCTTTTGTATGAGCCGCAGGAACGTGTTCAGGTTGTTGGATTTTTGACCACATTATTTGATTTGGATTAGTTTCATTTGAACTTGTGCCAGTGTTTAATTTCCAAGCTACTGAATTTGAAGCTGTTACTGTGAAACTGCTTGCTGAAAGACTCCTAGCTTCTAATCTTATTTGCCCAGGAAGGTCACTGTAGCCAGTCGTGTAAAAGGCATAAATTGAGGTGTTTGAAGAATATTGATTGATGACTGAGACTAAAGCTCTAGCTGTGTCGTCGATGTTTTGTGAAGCGGACCCACCACTTGAAAGCTTAAACTCTCTATTTGCTACAGTAGTTGCGGCCTTAGCTGTGAAAACCATGCCGTTTATTGTTATAGTGTCGTTTAGAGCTAGGCCACTTCCCGATACAGCCAAAAGGTTGATATTAAGCTTGTGTTTAGTTTTGGTATTGGCAAAAAAGGTGAAGTCTTTGAAATAAGAAATGTCATTAGCAAAGGGTGGGATGTCGTTTGACTCAGCTATGCCTTCCTGACTTGAATTGGTGTAAAGATAAGCGCCTAATAGAGAAATTGGGCAATTTTCGGTGAAAGTGAGTGACAAAGCAGCTACTTCACCAGCCGTGGGGTTATTTTCATAGCAGAGTTGAAGCTCGTCATTTGGTTCAGTTGTTGAGGTAGCAGATTCTTTAGAGCGATAGACTTGGAAAAAGTCGGTTGTGGCAATGCCCGAAGGGATAGTTATTGTCAAACTTACGTCACGAGTTCCACCGCTTGAGTTACTAACTATAATCCTCTGGCTTGGGCTACCTAAATATAAATTATTGTTGGCATCCCTATTTCCCCAAACCACTCTATAAGCGACTTGAGTGTTATTGGACATCATACCTGAAGCACCAGTTGTGGACCCTGAACCATCTAAACCTTGAGGCATACCAGTTGAATAAACTGCGCCATTGTATGCATCCAACATTTTAATGCCACTGTCAGTTGTGAAATATAAGTTTTGGTTAGCTTGGATAAAGCGCATTTTTGCAAGGGTTGAGTCTGGGTGGAGGTAGGTTGAAGCGTAATCTGTCCAACCTGCACCACTAACATAATAACAAAGTTTGGAGTCATCTGAGCGATAAGCAATTAAATGACTTTGGTATTCAGTAAGTCTTTGAACCCTATTTGCTGCGCTACTGAGGGGATTAGCCAATCGTTTCATTCCACGTCGAGATTCGGCTAAACCTGGACGATTAATAACAATATTCTCAGCCGTCTTTAAAGCACCGTCTGGTAAATTGAGCTGGTTTGAGCTAGTATTGAGTCCCTTGAGGGTTAAGCTTAAATCTTGTGACATGATTACCTATTTTTTAAAAAACTGACGATGCCTTGGCCAAAAAATTTAACATCTGTTGAGTTAATTCTTGGGTCCAACATCTCTAAGAGAGTCTGCTTCATTTTATCTAACTTTTGTTGTTCAACTTCGGCTTGTTTATCTTTTTTGGCTGAAAGAGCTTTAACTAAAACAGCTTGAGCTAGAAGTGGGTTAAGTTCAGAAGGAATAAGTGGGATGCAGCTTTGAGTTGAAAGTGCAATATAATCATTTACAGCCAAACCAGAGGGTAAACTTGAAAAAGTGAGGGTTGTACCAGAAACAGAGCTTATTGTGATGTCCTTGTCCAATAAATCAAATGGGCTTGCACCTTGAATAAAATCAATTGGAGTGGAAGTAGAAATTGTAGAGGGTAAACTAGTGACTACAACTTGGTTTGTGCTTGTATTAATTGAACTAATTTGGGCAACGGAAGAAGTTGCGACCAAAGTTGGAAGGGCGCAAATATAAGAGAGTCTGAGGGTCCCTGTAGTTATATCAGAAGAAAGTTCAATGGAGTTTCGAACTAAATAATAGCCTGTCATGTTGTTTGGTCTATCTTCTTCAAAAAGCCTATCCAATCTCGTGTAGGCACCACTTGAAGTAATTAACATTACACTTCTAAGCTTTGCACCTATGGCTCTAGTTGGAATTCTGTAGGTGGTATTAGCTGCAATTGTATAATCTTTGTGGTCTAGCAAATATTCTTCGTTAAGCCTGAGTAGGAGTGGAGTTATTTCAGTTTGCTGGGCGTCGTTTAGGAATGAGAGATAGTTGGCGGTAGTAAAATAACCGTCGTTTGGGAATGCTCCAGCAAGGGCAATTTGAGTTATTAACTCAGCTGTAGTTGACATTAGTTTGTCCTTTTTTAAAAGCTAAATTATTTCAAAAGGCCCATGAGTCGTTTTAAATCGTCCTCAGAGAGGTCGCTATCATCTTCTTCACCTTTAGGTTCCATACCTTCCATTTCTGGATGAAGCTTTTCTTTCAAAGCTTCCATAGGACCTTCAGATTGTTCTTCTTCTTGACTGCCTTCAGGCATTAATTTCGATTTTAAAGACTCAGCCATTGAAGGGTCGTTTGTTTTGACTTCCATAAATTTGGGTGATTTGGATTTAAGCCCATCCACCATTTTTGAGTCCATCATATTTTTAATCTCATCCAAAATCTTCATTTTTATTTCTTGTTCGTTAGCCATTTATATCCTCGTTTTGTAATTTAAAACCTTTAACATTATTGTGCTGAATCTTGCAGGCGCTATTGATTGTAGAAGGCGCTACTTTAAAATAGCTCGCCGCTCTTCTTTTTGAGTCAAAAATTAACGTCTCTAAAGTCTCGATATTAATTGCTTTAACTCTTTGAGCTTTTGGGGTCACTTTTCCATACCAGAAACATTTTTGACCTTTCAAAGCGAGAGACTTTTTCTCTCTAGTTTCTTCCGAAATTGGTTCTCTATTTTTCTGTGATTCGGACATTTTTGCCCTAACTTCAGTTGTTCTTTTTTTGCCTTTATTCCCCAAACTGATAGCGTTTCTGGTGGCCAAAGTCGGAATCCATCCTTTTGTCCCACCGCCACCATCTGTCATGTTGTAACCCTTCTCAGGGTTCTTAGAGTCATAGAAATTAATCCAATACTGTTCTAAATAATCCAAACTGAAGTTCATTTCAGGGTCAAATTCTTCTATAACTTCGAACACAAAGCTTGTTTCACCATATAGATTCCAGGCAGCCTGTAGGTGTTTATTTTTATGTTTATTCTTTCGCAGCGCCCATCTGTGTTCGGTTTTCCACCTTCTAAGCGGTTTTTTAATTGTCTGACCAATGTAAACCTTAAAGTTCACCAGGCAGCTTAATCTGTAAATACAGCCCAGGGACTGATTCGAAGAACAATTTTTTGCTTTTATATTTTGTTCGTTCATTTACTTATTCCTTGTTTGTAAATTTAAATTGAAAACCTTTAATATGATTTCTTTTGCCGTTGCAGACTTCCGATACATTACCCGTTGAGCAATGATTAAAAATGGCAGCTTCTGTCAAAGAGTTGAAAATTTGATTATTATTCACACAAACAACTGTTTTGCGTTTTGACGGAATCGCCATACCTTTTGTACGACCAGGTTTACCTTTCATAGAGTTGCTAATCTTCTCACGAGTCTCAATAGAAACGATTTTACCTTTGTGACCTTCAGAAATTTTTTGTCTAGTTTCTTCAGTTACTGGCTTACCTTTTCTACTTAATGACATTTTTTGCCTTGTCTCCTCAGAAGGATTTATTATCCCTTCCCCACCAGCCGTTTTATTATAACCAAATAGAGGATTCTTGGACCCATAAAACTCAATCCAATACTTTTCTAAATTGCTAAGGTCAAAATTCATTTCAGGGTCAAATTGTTCAATAACCTCAAAAGTGAAGTTTTCTTCCCCATATTTGTTCCAAGCCGCTTGAAGGTGTTTGTTTTTGTGTATCCCACTTTTTAAACCTGACTTGTGACCACTCCACCTATACTCAGCCTTCTTACATTCTGTTTTTCCAACATAAACCTTGAAATTAATTTTGTTTGTTATTTTATAAATGTACATTTAACGTTCTCAAAGTAATTCTAGCGTCTTCCCGCTTATGTTTGATTTCTTCATCCATTGGGTAACCCTCAGCCACTCTGATAGCGTGGAAGTCTGTTGAGTTGAGATAGGCTTGAGCATCATTAATAGCTTTTTGTTTAGCGAGTTGGTCGGTGATGTCTGTATGGGTGATTTGGTAATCTTCGCCCCAAGCTTTGGTATCAACTAGCATTTGCAACCAATCATTTTTGACAGTTTCATCTTCAAAATTGACAGTTTGAACCACAACATTATCTTTGATAACTTCTACTTTAATCATTTTAGTAATTTCCTGTTCGAGTTATGCTGAAATAATTCTCGTCAGTCGCTGAAGTGAAAGTCGGAGTTGTACCAGCGTTGTAACAGCGAATCGTGACTAATTGGCCAGCCAACAAAGGAATACTGTTAGCAGTAACTTGTGGGTGAATGGTTCCAACAGCAGCCGCAGCAACTATTACATTCGATTTGTTTTGTACTCCATCAATGTAAATAGCTATAGCGACTGAATTACCTAAAGCATAAGTTGCACTATGCCTAGCCGCCGCAGCAATGGAATAAGTGCCACTAACGGGGATGGTGTAAGTGCCTGAGGCATAAGAGCCGTGACTATCCTTCACTTTTGTTCCGTAGGTTGTGGTATTATAAGCACTTGTTAAAGTTCCTGTTGGCGGTGCTCCAGTGTAAAGGGCAGATACACTCTCACTTGCTGCAATGGTAGCTGGGCCAGAGAGGCGCTTGATACTCATATTGCCAGCTGGAGTTGTGGAACCATTTGGTCTTACGTCAATTATATCACCAGCTACACAAACTACTTGTGCTAGACCAGTATTGTGTCCACCAGAGTCTCCATAATGTAAAACTGCATTTGAGCTGGCATTTTTATATATATTATAAGTAACTGAAGCAGCTCCATTATAGACAATTGATACTTCATAAATTCCTGAAACAGGGACTGTATACCTACCAGTTGAAGCATTGTAACCGCTGTGAGTATCATTACCTACTGTCGGTAAAATTACTGGATTACCGCTAGTTACTGCTGAGGAAGTGCCAGAAATAAAAGCTGCCACTACTCTCGTATCTGTATCATTTGACATTTGTACGTTGGATGACCAGCCATTAATTGGGACTCGAAAGTTGAATGACATTTTGCCACCAACTCCCATAAGAGTATTGCCGTTAATTTTAGTTAAGCCTGGAGTGGTTGTTGTTTGGCCACCAAAAGTTACATATCCAACTGAGGGCTCTATCAAAGGAACATAAATATAGTTGTTAGCTGAACTGTTACCATCAAAAATGATTGGTGAGCCACATTCCCGAATTGAAGTAATTATGCTTGAGCTGGCCGAAGTCACGTTTCCGCTTGTTCCATTAAAGCCTAGACTGATTCTACCTTCCACCGCTGTAGGTGTTCCAACAGTACACTTTCCTTCTACACAAAGGTAAGCCCCTTCACGCCAACTCACTACTTCCACGGCTGTTACGGTTCCAAAACCTGTGAAAGTTGGAGTATAAGCCACAGGGTCAGTAATCACAGCACCCTGCACAGTCTTTTGAGGTCCTACATAAACATTATCCCATTTGAAGGTCCAGCCTGTAGCGTTGGCATTCATTGTAGGAGTGAAAAGGACTAGCTCGTAGCTTGTTGAGTTTGATGCAGTTTGAAAAGTTCCACTAAAACTGAAATTATTTGAACCATTAGCTACAAGGACTTTTGGACTAACAGGAATCAGCGTCGAGTTGGTCACGTCCCAAATAGCTACTTCAACGTCACTGTCTGAGCCTGTTGCACCTGAACTTGCCACAAAAGTTGTTGAAGCATTATAATCAAAAGTGATT
>Ga0213918_1000193_pt1 | contig 19507 bp, 30 predicted proteins | sample McNCre217MG_FD_163422 | JGI IMG/M metagenome (GOLD analysis project Ga0213918, IMG submission 163422) | Freshwater microbial communities from McNutts Creek, Athens, Georgia, United States - 2-17 MG | ecosystem: Environmental > Aquatic > Freshwater > Creek | place: USA: Georgia | collected... | reverse complement strand
CGATATTCGCAATAGTGGCTACTCCACCATCAGCCTGCGTCTGATCCCCCCCGAAGTCAATGTAGCCGACAATCGGGTCCGCAGTCGGTGTGGTGGGTGTGTCATCGAAAATGATTGCCCCTGGTGTGGGACCAATGGGGCCTCCAGAGGCCGTCCAACTTACATTCGACCACGTGACATTTGTGCGGTCATCCGTATCGTCCTGAGTGACTGCCACCCCTGCGAGCGTCTTGTTATTGACTGTATATCCATTGGCCGTTGGAAGTTCCGATCCTGAAACATCCGCATACCCCGCATGGGTGTCCTTATTGAACGTAAACCCGGACGCCATGAGGATGATCTTGAACGAGTCCGCCGAGAAGTCAATCTTCTTGAGCGACAACATGTACTTGATTTTATTTGCGACGGTTGCAGCCATTCACTCCTCCTTGATCCGTTAGACCGGCATCGGCCAGACCGGGGATGTCCCGCACCGCGTAGACTGCGAGTGTGATGTACCCCCTGTTGGCTGCACCAGTACCCATTGTTGACCATTACCCGTATAATCATACTTTCCGAAGCTCAAGTAGGCGGGGTCGACTTGTTCAAGTAGTTCCGTTTTCCCTGTAGGCACTCGTAACCCGTTAAGTCTCGCAATCCCCACGCCGTTATTTTCCGCAATCACTGCCGTCGTATCGTCAATGCGAGCCAGACAAGGATAGATCGGGCCTCCTGATCCGGGAGAGTATGTAACCGCGTCCAGCACCGCCAGTGTGGCAAGATCGAGAGCATACAGAGCTGAGTTGCTAATATAGGGGATGGAGGTCACAATCAGTCGCCCGTCAATCACCACGAGGTCACCGTTGCCGACGCCAGAATCAACCTTTCCATACGACAGAATACCGCTATCCGCAACCTGCACCAAGTCAGAGGCACGAAAGGCCAACACCCGCGCATTTGTGATCCCCACTAACACATAAATACGGTCTCCATACCCAATAATCTTCCCCGCGAACAGCAGGTTCGTAGAGGCCACAATCGCCAAAGTTGAGGGATCAATCTTCCGCAGGGCTTGTAAATTCACGGACTGCCCAATCGACAGGTACAAATAACCGTTATGATAGATCGCAGACACATTGCCACTGTAGGTTGGATTTCGTGGATCTACTCCCCATGCCGTAATGGGACTATCACACACATCATCATTGATCCGTGTCCAGAAGATTGACCATGACGCTCCGGTGACGGGTTTGTAGGCGTTATTCCAAGAGAAGTTCGTCCCATGTAAGAGATACAAGTGTCCATCGGTGCCGGTAATCACGGTGCCGTAGACGCCACGGGCTTCCCTCGTAAGGGTCTGACTCAATCGAATAATGCGTCCATGGGTTGACGCCCCTACGATGAAATACTTACGCGATTCCGCGACATAGAGGATCGTGGTATGCTGGGTCATTGATGGAAGATCATCTGTGAGGAGTACGGTGTGATCGGCCACCAGCGACAAGGGTGGGGCGGTGCTGACCTCTCGAATCACGGCTGTCGCCCCCACTCCAGCCACAGTAATAAGGTTACCGTTGTAGAGCGCCAACCCATTTGCGTCGATCGGTGAGTCATACGATCCGACCCAATGCAACGCCTGCCCATCATAGTAGGTGGCCCATATCTCTGTCCCAGTAGTCGTCAACCCGTAGAGATTCGCTGGCGCACTTGGGACACTTTCACTCTTCGGCCAATATCCGCATGGCTCATGGTCACCATCTGGAGCTTGGGCCATCGTCCGCGAGGGTGGCACAGGACTCCCGGTCCACCGTGGGTTATTGACGTAGCCGCATTTCTCGCCCTGCTTCTCGAATGGCCATGGGCCTGCGCCCTTGGTGGCCTTCCAGTCAGCCATTACGTGAGACTCCCCGCCGTGAGTCCACCCACGATGATCTGGCCGCCGAAGTTGAACAGGGCTTCACCTACAGGAAGATCGCCTCTGACCGCATAAACCTTATCCCCAGCCCGCCGTTCCACCGTCACTACTCCGTTCGTGAGGAGCAGTTGGTCGTAGAAATCCACGACGCTCCATGGGTTCCCGGCTGTTGTCGTCAACTTGAGACTCAGGGCGCTATTGACCCACTCATAGATTTTCGTCTGACCACACACAAGAATGAGGTTAGAGAGCAGGAAGATTTGTGGGTACGGAAACCCATCTGTGATGGCAGACGTGGAGATCGCCGTCAGTGCCGTGATTCCCTGAAGACTGCCGTGATACCCGATCGCGCCGTCGCACTGAACAAGGAAACCCGAATTTCTGGGATTCTCCGCCACCGGGCGTAGTCCGCGCCGTAATTCCTCGCTTGTGATCTGAAGGGAGAATGTCCCATCTCGATCAACATTGAGCATTACAAGGCTCCATGAGGTCCGTGAGGATCACGTTCTACCGAAATAGACAGCCCCGGCAAGTGTCTATCGGGACGCTTCACGGTGGTCATATCTACTCCAGCCTGTATGGCAATCCGCTCCTGAATTAGTGGCACTGCCTTCTTCAATAAGTCCTCGTACTTCGCCAGTGGAGTCTGTCCCTCTAATTGTTCTACGACCGACTGCACGATGGACTTATGTTTAGTGAAGTCGGGGTGCTCGCCGTAGAACTTCTTATTGATACTCAAGAGACTGGCATGTTGCGCCATCAACGCCCCGATGGTCTCCGGCATCGCCAAGTACGCCTTTTCGACCTGCTCACAAATCGCAGCATGGAGGATCGGGCCGATCTTAGCAATCACCGCATCAATGATCTCTTGGTGCTCTTCTGGAATCATCGGCTACTTCTCACTTTTGCCCTGTAATGCCTGTAACTTTAGCGCCGCAAATTCCATCTCGCGCTGAATCCCCTGGCCGAGGCCGGATAGCACATTATTGAGCGTCTGAACCTGTTTCTGACACGCTACCAGTTCAGGGGATGGAGGGATTTCTTTTGGCTGTTTGGGTTCTTCGGCGTAGACATCTACAACGTAAGCTAACAATCCTGCGACTATTATTCCAATCATCAATCGCTGCATACTTTTCTCCATATGGTTACTTCTTCAAAAGTTGTTGAATCTGCTTTGCCGTGAGCCCTTGTACTTGCTGCTGCACGTCCGGTGGCAACGAATCGAACGTAGCGCGTAATTGCTGAAGCTGTTTCTCACGGTAGTTACCCAGGTAACTCTCTAGTACATCCTGAAATCGCTTACCAACATACTGGTCAACGGTCAGTGCGACTTGTGATGGAGTGGCCTTCGCTCGGTCCGCGTTCACCGTAGCGACAACATCTGCTAGAGCCGCATCCTGCTCAGGGGTCGTGGTGATGGTGAAGGTGGCGGCCTCAACAGTCGAGGCCAATAGAACGAGTCCAAGAGTTGCTATGAGTCGTGTCATGAGTCCTCCTTAGCTTGTGGCTGGGGTGACATCTTCATACCAACACGTCACCCTCACCCGTCCACTGTTATCCGCTGGCGTCAGGTTCGGCGTGATGCGAATCGTCTGCGCTGCGCCATTCCGGTAGGGCGTATTATTGATCCCCTTATCAGTCGTCCCTGCTGCCGTACTCACCCCACCCGCTACGTCGAACTGTGTCCCGGAGGTCGTACCAGTCACCGTAAATGTAGCTGCTGTGGGAATGACTGTCGTGACCCGTACAGAACAGGACTTGACAATGGTATTGAGAGGAATCTGGATCGCGGTATCGGTGGTAGCGGCTGCGGCGATGGTCGTCAGTTCGGTGACGTAGTGGGTATTTAATTGCTGGCCGTTTGTAAGTGTCAGTCCTAGTCGTGCCGTGGATGTTACTGGCCCGATACTTAGACCATTAGTAGATAAACTTTGTAACACAGTGTTACCAACCTGAGTGACAACAGGGAAGTTATCGACACTGTAGAATGTGAGCCCGCTACTGGTACTACCATTTATCCAACTATCAGTCCCAATATATATCTTATCGACACCACCTCGTTGAAAGATGAGACTAGAACCTCTCGAAGAATTCGTTCCACCATTGATTTTAACTACCGTATTATTGGTCGCAACTCCAGCACCGAAGGCGAAATCTCTTGCCACCCCCGTTCCCGCTGCCTCACTTGCCAACGTAATCGGACCACCAGAGGGCGCGGAGATGGACAGGCGCGAGTAGTTCGAGGCGTCGGTGTAAGTTTCGTAGATCTTGACGGTTTGCGCGTTGGTGCCATTAAGAATACTCAGCGTGTTGCCGCCAGTAATGCCTCCACTGAAGGTCTGAAGGGCGGACCAGGTGTTCGCTGTGCCAAGTAGATTAAACCACGTCGGCGCTCCCGTGCCACCAGACTGTGCGAAGTAACCGGATGTACCGGCAGCTTGGATCGCAAGCGCGGAGGCGGTTGAGTAGACCAAACCACCAGCGGCAGGCGTTAAGTTGGCATTAGAACCACCATTAGCGAGCGGCAGAATCCCACTGACCTCGGTTGTAAGACTGACACAGGCAGTACAGGATAGATCGGACGCCGCTCCCCCATAGAGGAATCCCGCCCATGCGGAAGTCTCCAGAAGACTCCACAGAAGACCTACAAGGAGCGGGATTACGAAACGTTGCGTCCTCATTAGCTCCCCTCCGTGACTAGCAACGACTTCGTACCAGTGCTGCCGTGGATACAGTTCACGGCCCCTGTGGGATACTTGTTATCGAGGAGGAGATTGCCACCATTGGCGTAGAGCCGAATTCCCGCTCCGGTCGTCGCCGTCGCACCGATCGCGCAGTCGATGTTAGTATCACTAATGTTCTCCAAGAGAATGAACCTGCGGTTTGATTTCTCGGCCAAGGTCACCGTCGATGTTGCCGCCACGGCCACTGTGGTTTGCGTCACCGTACCCATCGCTTCGTAATCCGTGGGAATCCAGGCCCAGGCGGGTGATACCAGCAGGAGTACACACCCAAGACCTACTAGTAGTCGTCTCACCGATCTCCTCCTTATCCGGTCTGAATAATCCAGAGCCCGCGTGTCTCATAGGTGACTGCCGCATCGAATGTCACGATACGGGCCAAGCGTTTCACGTTATTGGTCTTGAGTGCCGCTTTGCTGTCGTCGGCCTTCTTCACCACCGTCGCATCCCGATCCCCAAATCCAGACATGAGATGTTTCGCCAGGTTCGTTGAGAGCGCATACTCGTACTCCGGGGGAAGCGCCACCGTCTCGCTTGTGGCTGCAAACGGAGCCAGTGAGGTCAGGGAGTATAGAGTGAGTGAGTACGCCTGGTCGGGAGTTGGATAGAGCCACAACGTTGCCAGAGCTGAGGCATAGTCCGCATCGTAGAAAAGTTCAATGGGGCGGCCTTGTGTGACCTTATCCGTATAGGCTTGATAACGGAGGACCGAGTTCTCGACTTTCAGCGGATAGTCGGTTCCGTTGAGGCTGAGTTTCGCGGCGGTGATCTCGACGGGACGCCGGTTATTGATGTCGCCACTCGCCCCGATCGTATACGTAGCATCCCCTACCGTGAGCGTCTTTGGAGTGGAGGTCGTCAAGACATGCAGGTTCAGCCCCTCGACCGCCCAATACTGAAGCATCGCATTCAACTCCGCCAGCATTTGTGTGTCCCATTCAGTCGGATACGCGGCCCCAATATCGATCTTGCCGAGTTGGATCAGGGCGGATGTGATGAGATCACTGACCTTCATAACAGCCTCCAGGTTGCCGCATCAGGAACTGGTGTAAATTCCCACCGTATGCCTTCCGCCCTACGTGCTGAAAATCTACATCTGGATACACCCACAGCCGTCCACCCATATCACGCCATCGCTGGCAGAACGCATAGTCCTCTGTTGTCCATCGCTGCCGTTCAGGATCAATGCCCATGTGAAAAAAGTCCCATGCCTCTCGAAGGGTCCCGTCACCCATTGTTTCTACCACGCTGTCGGCATAGCGAAGGTAGGGATAGGCTTTCATCATTTGCTCAAGGGCGCTGCGCTTGATCCGCATAAATCCGGTGGGCAGGAAGTCCGCCTCTACGAGTCCATCACGCCCAATGGGAACACCGTCCTGGGTCTGCATCACGACCGGCCACCCCCCACTATCGCGTTTAAGTGGGTAAATACCAGCGACAATCTCCTCTGGACGATTCAGCATCAGCAGTACCGCTGTCACGTCAAACCCTACATCCGCGTCAATGAAGAATAAGTCAGTAGCTTCCGGGTCACGCAGAAACATCGCAGCCAGTGTGTTACGCGCTGTTGGAAGGTATGGACAGTCCGCAACTACTAGCACGTCACTCTCAATCTTGGCCTCAAACAAAAGTCGTTGGGCCGCCATCAGGCTCAGCGTACATTCCGAGCGGATTGATCCGTCTATCGTTGGAATGGCGAACGCGACTTTCATACAATACCCTGGAAGAAGGGGCGAGCCATCGCCCGCCCCTCCCCCAAGACCTCTCTACGCAGCGACAACGCCAAAGGCGATCAGTTTCAATCGTAGATCGTTTGCCAGAGCCTGTGTGGTTGCGGCATCTGTCCCAGCCGCAGCGATGGTTGCTTGGACAACAGTTGTCACACCATAGACGCTGATTTTCTCGGAGGCTGACTGCCCAAATGTGGTCCCATCGTCATTACCTTTTGTCAACTGCTCAACAGCCATGTAGTCTATCTCCTTTCACCTATCAAGAGGCTCACCCACGTACACGACATGCCCACTCCGGGCGAATAGTCTTATACCCGAAGAGGACATCAATACGGCACGGGAACTTATCGTTCACGATGTCAAACTGGCGCACGATCCGTAGTGAGATACCGTCGTAGACTTCACGTGCAGCCCAATCCACGCCCTTCGGCATTTCCAAGTCGGCGGTCACGAAGGTAAAGGCGTCCTTGTGGTAGCAGAGGGGCTGCGTAAGGACCGCAGAGGCATCACCTGATCCACCAGTTGCTTCAAACACGACCGCCTTGCCAGCCCCAGCACTGACAATCTCACAGTTCTGTTTGGCCCCAGAGGTAATAGGGGTAGGACTGACCGCCACGGTCAGAGCGCCGCCAGAGGCGGTGCCGTCAGCAGTGGCCACCCACTGCTTGAGGCGGTTATATCGCTGTTTGGTTTCGGGGTTTACCGCCCAGACATTGGCCACGGTGAATACATCACCCTTCTTGACGGTCGAGGTCGAGTCGAGGGCCGTAATCGCAATAGTGGCGGTCCCGCTGGTGATCCCGGACGACGTATTCACTACTGGTGTGGTATCATCACGGTTGCCGTTGGTGTGACTGGGAACCATATTCGATTCCCACCACTTCAAGCCGGCTGCCTGCCCAATGTAGCCGTCCGCGAAGGCACGCTCTAGCTCACTGGCTTTGTGGAAGTAGGTGCCGACCGCGTTCACCAGTGGAGCCATCGTCGAAGAGTTAAGAAGAAAGTGACGATCACTTTCCGGAGCCAGATTTTCACTCACTCGCGCATTGGCCCGCAGCACATCAAGCATCGAATCCGGTTCAGCATCAGGGTCACCAGTGAGGCTGAAGACGTCCTTATAGACGTTTGACAAAACAGTGTATTCCACATCAGCGGCCAGTCGGGACATCGCAGGGTCAATAATGCGCTGCGTAAAATCATCCAAAGACAGGGTGAGTTCGACGGAACTGAAATTGACATCGACGCCCTTTTGCGTCGCCAGGGTGAGGGTCTGGGATGTCTCTGACACATCCTGAGTGTCCATGACCGCGCCGGTACGGACGGTGAACTGATTGGGTTCACGAATCAACAGTGAACCCCCATTCTTCGCTCCCGATGTAGCGAATCGTGAATCGTACTCCCGGTTGATGGTTTTGATAAACTTGAGTTTGTTATGGAGGACCGCCAGAGCTTTCCTGGTGACCTCCGTAGGCGTGAGAATTGTTTGAGCCATGGAATCTTATCCTCCTAGAATGGCTTAGCCTTGAGACGTTCAATCCGCTGTTGCTTCTCATGGGCCATCCATTCCTCTGTGGTCATCTTGTTGGGATCTTTGACGGCTGGCGCACTGCCGGTCAGCGGTGTAATAGGCTCTGGGGCCGACGAGACCGTCTTGGGTTGTACGGCAAACCGTCCTTCGAGCTTGATAATCTCTCTCGCGGCAACCACTGGAGAGAGTGCATTGAGTTTCAAGGCCTCCTGTGGGTTGGTTCCCAAGAAGTAGGCAATCTCCGCACCCTGCGGACTGTGTAAGAGCATTTCCTGAGTCATCGGAGAAAACAGGGGTTGCGCGATCACCTCGTCGAAATCCTCATACTTGGCCCGTGCCGCCTGGATTTGGGGTTCAAAATTGCGCGAGAGTTCCGCGATTTGCTGCTGCTGTTGTTGGGTGACGGCTTCACGACGAGCCTCGATCTGCTGTTGACGAACTTCATGCCGCGCCAACGCCTTCAGATACTGGCCGTAATCTGTGAAATCGCCTTCCTGTGGTTCTTGCTCAGGAGCTGATGCCGTGTGTGGCTCAGTCGGACGGGTGGTGGTCTCCAGTTTGCGCTCAAGATCATGAATCTTGCGCGTCATCTGGTCAATGCGTCGCTGGAACCGGGTCTGCTTTGGCTCCTCAGTAGGTGCGGACTCTCCTTCAGTCGCGGGTGCTCCTGTAATTGGCGCGACCTCTGGTTCAGGGGTAGGAGTCGATTCGACAACGGGTTCCGTTGTGGTGTCTGGCGTCTGTTCGACGATTACATCAGCCATTGAAGCCTCCTTGTGGCGAGCCGGGTATCATCCCGGACATCGGGGGTGGCGCACCGTTAGACGATGCGGATTTCAGGGGTGGCGATTGAGCCATCATCTGCTCTTTCGCGGCGCGAATGGCGGCGGCAATCTCTTCCGCACCGGGCCAATCGCTGTATTTGAACACGTATTCCAAGATCACCGGGGCCATCGACGGCGCGTACTGGAGGGCCTGCAACATCCCTTGTGTAGCCTCCTCACGGCGCGTCTGGTAGGTCCGCATACTGGCCTCGATGTCATATTTGCCGACGCTGAGATCGTTCAGAAGTCGCGTCTCCCCAGTCGCGGGGTCGAACATCGGCGTATTGATCGGGATGAACTGTTCCTGGCCATCGACGCCCCGGATTCTGGCGATACGGGCAGTATCGTAGAGCTTTGGGATGAGGTCAATGAGCTGCCTGCCAGTCTGGATGATCGCGAGTCGAAGATGCTCATAGAAATGCTCGGTGCCACGATCGCTGCGGGACTGCCGGGCTCGAATCGCCACCCCTGAGCGTTCATTTGACACATCACCGAGGCCCGGTTCGAAGATCCCGATCACGTCTTTAATGTCCTGATCGGCTAGTTTCAACATCGTCATCGCGCCGGTCGGCACTTCCGGGGCCCGTACACGGCTCGGCACTCGGCCACCCGCCTGATTGAAGAGCAAATAGGTCCGATTTTCGAGGTTGGCGTCGTTCCACATCTGTTCAAACCCCTGGATTTCCTGTGGCGTCATCAGAAATGGCGCTTTCGGGGCCAGCGCAATGGTCTCCGTCATCGCGGAGAGCCAGTAATTGAACATCCGCTGGGGGTCTTTCGCGTCCCTCACGAGGGAACGCTTGTAGAGTCGCCCGTTCACCTCCTGGTGATCGCCACAGACCTCGATGATGGGGATGTCCTGGCCGGGCCAGTCGTTCGTATCGAGCACTTCCGCACCCGTCACCGTGGCCCACTTCACCACGGAAGTGGTTTCCTCACGGGTGCGGAGGATTTCCAGGCCTTGTTCCTGCAACGCCTTCTTCGTGAGACCGTCAGACAATGAAACCACCTGCGTCCGCCCCGTCAGAGTATTCCGCACCTGCGCCAGTGTGACCGTCGTCGGTTCTTTCCAGAAGTATTCCGCCACGATGGGCCGTTCACCCTCACACCACTGGAGCGCGGTATCTCCCATGCCCTGATTTGAGAAGTCCACAAGGGCTGCCTGGGGGTATTTCCGCTCAAATTCCACCTTCGTCATCGTTTTGCGGATAAATCCATACTCGCGGTCAGGATCAAGATATACAGAGAACGGGTTCTGGATGGCGTCAAGATACACTTCTTGCTCGAACGTCCCTGGAATGTAGCGAGTCAGGAGACGCCAAAACCCGAATCCCATGGCGACCGCATGTTCCGTGGCCCTCGCATAGACGGCCTCCGCGGTGGACTGATACTCGATATTGCGGATCAAGTCCTCTAAGACCTTCGCCACAGTGGGATCACTTTGGTCATCGACCGGCGTGACGCCAATCGCCGGGCGCGTCGAGATAATCTGATTCGCCACCACAGAAACGAACTTGCGGAGTTTATTGCTGGTGAGCATCGGGCGGTTCTTGCGGTCTTTCTGGACTTCTGGGGGCCATTGGCCGTTGCCGATGTTGTAGACAAACTCCAGGTCTTGCAGGGCCTCGGCGCGAATCTCTGACTCTGCGCCACAACGGACGCGAAACCGCTCCAAGGCGGTATGGAGGATCTCTTCCTGTTGGGGTTTCGTTACGCTCTGAGCCATGCCTGGGGTCCGTAGTCACGAAGAGGGGCCGTCATGGCCGCACGGGTTGTCCGTGAGAGGAAGGTCGGCGCACGATAGTACGTCATCGCCAGCGCATCGGCTTCATCGGGGCTATGTCCGATCTCTTTTTTCAACTTTTTCTTCTCCACGATTTTCATCTTTGAACCCACATATTCGCAGCGGATCGCACCGAGCTGATCGATCAAGTCCCGGTCGTTGGGAATCGAAATCTGTCCGCGCTCAAACGCCTCACGGAGCCGATCATACATCTCGGCCCGCTTGTTCGCGTATTTATCGGGATTGTCGGCGGTCCTCCGCGCATCAGCGGCCTGGATGATGGCTCCCTTCTGTTGGCGCACATTCCCTTCGACCGCCCAGCCAATCCCGATGGTGTCGATGTACACGGTATCCGGTCGATCCCCGTCGATGTCGTTGCCGACCCACGCCGTGAGGACGTTCGAGTCCGGCGTCGTAAGACGCTTCAACGGGAATACCTCACCCCCACGTCGGGTCACAATGATACTCTTATCCCCTCCTGCCCCACAGTCCACGCCTTTGACCAACGGCAACGTCTCGTGGCCTTCAATCTCCCGGTCTACGGCGTCCTCGATCCAGTCCCACGGAATGAGGGTGTGGGTGTCCATGAGTGGTGGCAGTCCCAACACCCGAATGCGATAGGGGTTCGAGTCCCGGCCATAATCCTCCAACATCCGCTGATGGAGTTCCCGATTACCAATCTCCGACTCCTCAGCGTTCCAGCGATGCGTGATCCAGCGATGGGCGCGGGTTTCCTGGCTGTCGATGGCATACCCCTTGGAGCGCGTGGGGTTGAAGATCATCACCATGAAATTGACCATCTGCGTCAACGTGCCTTCAAGACTCTGGAAAATCGCATCGTTGACGCCAGAGGCTTCGTCCACCACCACCATGACATAATCCTCGTGGGCGCCGGCCACCCCTTCGGGTTCCAGTTCCGTGCTGTTGGGGTTCGCAGTCTTAGTGTAGGCGAACCATCGCTTTCCCACAATCTCCGGTTCCAGCATCGTGTAAAACAGTTTTCCACTCTGGAGCTTCAGGAATGGCGCAAGATAACTGGTGGGCAGCCACTTCGCCAACTCCGACCACAACACCTTTTCCAACTGATCACTAGAGACCGACGTACACGGCACCTTACAGTAGGGATGCGCCCACACAAACCAGAGCAGAAGCCACGAGACCAGCGTATCCTTCCCGATGCCTTTTCCAGCCATGATCGAGACACCGATTTTCTTGGCCAGTTCTCGCTGTTCTTCTGTGGCCTCGCCACGATGCACCGCGAGTTTCGCGCCAATCAGTTCCCGTACTGACCGAATCGCCTCCCGCTGTTGTGTGGTCATCACGACCTGCTGCTTCGTGGCGGCATTGTAGGGATCGAGAATGGCTTGCTGGATACAGACTTCGGGATCGAGACGCCAGCGACGGAACAGATCCACTTCCGTCATCACGGCCTGGGGAGCATCTGGGCGCATATCGGCCCTGGCTTGACGCTTCCTGGTGCGAGGTGGAGCCATCGCTACCATGTGGCCTCACAAGACCCAATTTCTAAGAATCGGAGTAAATCAACGAAAATCGAAGCTGTGAGAGATGCGTCGTGCTGCGGGAGAAATTCGCGATGAAAATAGGTCGCTAGAGTCGAAAGCTTTTTAACGGTACTAGTAATGGGGGTTTCCCCCCCTATTCCCCCCGTATTAAAAGCTTTTATATATAGCAAGTACTGTGCCAATGCTTGTGAAATCATTTCATAAGGGGATATGGTGACACGAGAGAGACTTTTGTTGGGAGTGCGTGGGAAATGGGGAGTAAGCGTTCTCCGCGTCAACAACTTGGCCCATGCCCCCCCGGCTGTCTGTTGAGGGCTTGGCATCTCTATGCCGGTTTGACTATCGCGCATCTTATCCCCTACCTAATGGTACGTCGTATAACGTACAATCTGTTAACCGGCCTCCATATATAGTGTCCCGCGAACCCGCGTCTATGGCCGGTCCGCTGGAATACCTGCTCAATACTGGCATTATCTGTCATCTCCACCATCATGACCACCACTAGATGTAGTGGTGGCACGTAACGATTGGTCGATCTGAATCAGGATGTTGGTAATGGACTGAGAACCTGTAGACCGGCTAGATTGCTGACTACGGAGGTAATGATCGTGCATGATCCCGGCGCACAGAACAGCTTGGTAGGGGCCTAGATCTTGTATGTTGGCTAATCCGTGAGACAAAAAACGATCCGCCCCTACCACCATCCGCCCCGCAATCTTGCTTTGCACCCGCTTGACTTCCGCATCATCCAATGTAGGATCGTAGGCCGCTATCGCCGCAGCATCCTTGCTGATGCCCAGTTCCGCTCCAATCTGGCGAAGGGGTACGCCAAGATCAACCATCGCGGCAGCTGTAATCTTTTTCGCCCGGCTAATGCGTGGCGCCATCGTGTCGATTCCTTGTCTATCGTTTCAGTTTGTGAAAAATCTTCACAAGCTACCCATTACAAGATGTTTAGGTACGTGTCAAGCATTATTTTCACAAATTACAATTATTTTCACAAGCCACCCTACAGTATATCATCCATTCAATATCCGCGAACCTGCGCGAGACGGGCCTGTGCGGGATAATCGTAGCGTGATGTCGTTTTGTGTTGACATAAGATCAACATCCACAACATGCCTATAATCACGTACTTAGATGCTATCGTGTAAATAGTACCCGCATGACAGTATGACAGCATACGCTACAATACGCTAGGGGGATCGCGTAACTATGCGATTACATGGGGACGTTGCGCTATTGACGGTATAACATCATACCTATATATTAGGGGTAGATCGACGGTGATCCTGTAGACAACCTGGACCTGATGAGCATGTCGAGCGCCGACGCAGACCAGGTGAGGCGGACGGGATCGAGGGACGGACAACGGTAGGACAACCGGGAGGGACAGGAGGGGAGAGATGAAACGCGAAGAGAAATATCCGTACCGAGTATACGCCACAGCTTTCCATGGCGGCCAATTTATCAGCCGCCACGCCACACGAGAGGCAGCGGAGCGAGCAGCCGAGAGATGGGCGATGCGTGATTGCTACTGCGGATGTGCAGGCGTGATCGGGCCTGGAGAGGAACCTGGCACACAATATGATCAAGATCAATATAGCAATCCCTACGCTGTAGGATCAGTGTAGCCTTACCCCACCGGGCCGCGCATGGACACGCGGAAAGGAGCATGACGGACCATCAGCCACCAAACGGTGATTGACGGCTCACGCTGGGCGAAACTGCTAGGGCCATTTACCAACAACCACCAATTCGAGCGGGGCGACTAAACCAGTTTTTCGGACTGCCAACTGAGTGAACAGAAAGGGGAACGCCATGAACCATACACCAGGACCTTGGAGAATCGGCAAGCCTAGTGTCCGCAATGGTGTACAAATTTTCAAAGATTCCGATTGGCCGCTACGAAGTGAAGTTATTTGCACAATGCCAAAGTGCGGAAAAGGGCGAACCGCTAATGCTCGGCTTATCGCCAGTGCGCCGGATCTGCTAAGGGCGGCAAAACGGATCTTGGCTCGTGAGGCTGAGCTAACAACCGGAGACGCCTATCTGGAATATCGAGCACTCGAGGCAGCGGTTGCCAAGGCAGAGGGGAGAGTAGAGCCATGAACCAGACAGCGGACACTAAACCAGGTGAATACTACGTCACGGTGATTGACGGGACACGCTGGGCAAAGTTGCTAGGTCCATTCACGAACAATCACCAAGCCGCCCTCGACATGGTAGACGCAGTAAGGGAGAAAGCGATTGAACTTGATCCGAAAGCCCACTTTTACGCCTTCGGGACGTGCCGGATTGAGGGCGGCGATAAGGTGCCGATTCGAGCGGGACGACTGAACCAGTTTTTCGGACTGCCAACCGAGCGAGCAGAAGGGATGGTAAAGCCATGAACCATACACCAGGACCCTGGGTTACAGATCGAAACCGTATAGGGTAGAATCATGATCCTCACGCGGTATAAAATCCTGATTGCGTGTGCGCCATTTCCCTTTGAGGCTACGGTTGTCGCCACCAATGAAACGGCAGCGATAGCCAAGGCACGATTCCAAGGGCGCGGATTGAAATTAGGGCGGAAAATACTAGAGATTGTAGCGGATTCGCGGTTTGAGGTACGCAACCAGAATGAGGACGGGAGGGTAGAGCCATGAAAAGCCTCATCGTCGAAAAAACTGTCGTTGAGCGCGGGAAACCGAATATAGATTACTACGCAGTAGCGACCTCGGAACCTAACCCATATAGCAGCATGTACTCGCTAACATTTGAAGGACATTTGACGCCCTGGAATCCGAACCGGATAGAGGTTGAGGCATTACAAGCGCAAATCGAGGCGGAATGGAGGGGAGAGCCATGACGAACACAGAAACTAAGCTGCAAATCTACATGCCCGCAGTAATGCGGGAGCAGGTCCACCAGGCAGCGGAGGCGCTACGGATCTCGGAGAGCGAATGGATTCGGCGGGCGATTTCGGCGGAGCTTGGGCGCAGAGACACGTTGACTATGACGGAAGCGGCGAAAATATGGGGAGCAGAGAGGAGAGTGGGACAATGAGCACATTTGAGTGTTTGTCTTGTCACTGGAGCGGGACATCGGAAGAATTGCTGTGTAGCGATGAGGAGGCAGATAGCGCAAAGCCGGCGAAGGACTGCACGTTTAATCGGTGCCCTACCTGCGGAACGGCAGACAATTTTGAAGAAGCAGAGGGCGACGACGAAGACGAGGAGATGATGCCATGAGCCTATTTTACGAGGTGACACTATGAGCGCCCTCACTTGGCTCGGTCACTGGCAGACCTGGCTCCTGCTCCTCACCGTGTGGGGTGGCCTGGGATGTTTAACGGCGCTGGCAGTGGGCATTATGGCCCGTGTCGGGTCATGGCAGGGGAGGAAAAGACCATGACGTGCTTAACTCACGCGCAACGCTGGAAGCAATATCAAATCTGGTTTCGGATACTATACGGGCCACGCTGGGCGAGGATGTTGAATTAGGGGGGATACAACCATGAAAACACTACTCTATGCCAGTCTCAGCCTCGCCATCGCCTACTATTCAAACCTGGCCGCTCTGTGGGCGCTGGCGATACAGGGCTACGCTGGCATCATTAGCGGGCTACCCTAACTCGATCAGACAGACCCCGGAGCCGGTTCGATCCCCTCCGGGGTTTTCACAATCTCTTCGCTTGTGAATTTTGCCTCTAGGATGCCCTAGAATCTCACTACCCAAAGCTAACTACCTGTTTGCCCCCAATCGTTCAGCCTCGGCTTGCCAGTAGCGCGGAGCGGAGATCCTACGTGATGGTCATACCGTGTTTTCACCGTTCACAACGCCCATACCGCAATCTCAACCCCCGGCACTTGTCCATACCCCTTCCGCCACACACCCTCCGAAATCAGCTTATCGTCCTGCCAGAGTATACCATTAAGGCCATCTTTTACCGCCTTGATGCAGTTATCCGCGTCTGGTTTGGTGATATGGGGCACCCATACCCCAGCTTCGACTTGCTTACGGACGCTGGCTTTAGTCGATGCTGGCAGCGGGAACAAAAATGTCACCTCAACGCGAAGCGGCCCCTCAAGTGGCGCTTTCTTCCATGCCTTGCGAGCGGTCAGGGCGAGTAGCGCCTTAAACGACTGCACCGGATGCGTGGCCGGGGTGTAATTCTGCACCCGCGCTTGACCTCCAACCACAAACGCCCGGTGACGCTGGCGTGGCTGGGCGACAGGGACGCCAGGGACGGACAATCGGATTAACGGATCTCGCATCCCCGCTCCCGCTGCGCCAGTGTTAGCACGGCACTCCTGCGGCTCATACAGGCGCCGAATATCAGCGTAATGGTTCGCCATGTCCCTCCTTGCTCGGCAGGAAACGCCGCAGTCGTTGCGGTAATTGTCGCAAGATCCGTTGCGGAAATCGGCCAGCGAGTAGATCCGACACAAACACTCGCCGGACGACTAGATTGCGGGATCGAGCCCGTGGATCACGCAGAATGAGCGCCAACCAGAGGCTATCACGGCCAGCTTGATCGATCTGTTTCATGTCTCTGCCTCGCTCACCCGCAACACCACACTCCTCACTCGCGCCTCTGCTGAACACGGCCCCGAGGCCGAGGCGTGTGCCTGTACACCGATGGTTTTCTGGCCCATTGGAGCCGCAAATGAAACACGGGGCGTGAAACTCCGTCATAGGGCCTCCTGAAATAGCGGCAATCCGCTCACCCTCGCCACTGCCTCTCTCATCTCCACCCTGATCTGCGCTTGCCGTAAATACTCCATACTCAAATCACACCCAACAAATCGGCGCTGCGTAGTGCGGCATACGACGCCGACGGTTCCAGATCCGGTGAATGGATCGAGCACTACGTCGCCAGGGCGAGAACCAGCCAACACGCAGGGCTCGACAAGCGCACGCGGGAAGGTGGCGAAATGCGCCCCAGCGTATGGTTCAGTGGGGATTGTCCAGACGGAGCGGCGGTTGCGGCCAATAATGCTTAAAATGGGCGCACCTTCATGGTGTCTCCCAACTGCCCCTTGTTTTGCGAAGGTGGAAGCCCTAAACCGTGTATCTGGAGCAGCATCCTTGTTATCACGAATCGCCTTCGCGTCGTAGTAATACCTGCTCGATTTCGCCAGCATAAAAAGATACTCATGCGCCTTCGTTGGCCGATCCGTGACCGACTCCGGCATCGGATTTGGCTTAGAGTTGTGCGTAAGAATTCCAGACGCCAGGGCGAACAGGTGCGGTTCATCCGCCACGCCTATGTCATAGACTTCACGGCATCGCGCCTTGCGAATCTCTACGACTTCGTTCTTGTCCCGCTCGTTGTGATGCCCGCTGCGTTCCTTGCGAATCTCCCCACGAAATGCAGGCACTTGTCTGCCTTCATATTCGACGCTCGAAAGGTTGAGCGTGAGTGTATAGCCGAGTCTCGCGCACGCCGTCCGCAAGTCACGCTCAAGGTTGTAGTTTCGGCAGAAACCGATCCGCCACCGTCCATTCTTGGCGTCATTGTGCCCGTCTCCGGCAAGGTATCCGTCAACCATCGCGGCAACGAAGGCGTCCGAATATCGCCATACGGTCGGGGCAAAGCCCTTATTCTTCGCAACTCGTCCCGTCACCAGTTCGTCAATGATGGCGTTCAACACCCTCCCGTAAAGCCGGATGTCTTGCTTGTTCCCGCTCACTGTTCTCGTGATTGAACCGCCGAACTTGGCGGCTATGCGTTGCAGGCGATCCCATCGTGCGGTTTCTTTCGCATGTCCCGCGATCTGGATTGTGTCCATTGAGCGTGAACCTTCCGCGATGTAGAGTCCGGCGAACCATGCAGCATCTTCATCAAGCGCGCAGTCTCGCGGATTCTCTGGCTCAGGGATTCGACACGATGTAATCGCATCCCCGACGCGGATTTCGCCAGCGCCCAGAAGCCCTCGCTGCGTTGGGAATCTGTGTGTCGGCGTACAGGAAATACGCTCACCGCTCCGCAACACGATTTCAAGTTCATCGCCGCGCCGCTTGCTCTTGTTCATCCCGCGAAGCTGTGTCCACTTCTCCCCGTTCCATAGTTGCACGGTGGCCGGGTTGAGCCGCGCCATGTCGCGCACCATCATGGGCATATCGCCCTTCTGTGTTCGGGCATATACCCATGCGCCACCACTCAAACACCAGATGATGTCCGAGCGCAGATACCAGCCCTCAGCTTGGAGCGCGAACGCAACGCGCCATGGGATGCCACACAAATCTTTTAACTTCAGACCAGACCCGCATGCTTTATCAAGCACACCACTCTGTTCTACCCCAGAAAGATCCCTTGTTTTGTTTCTAGCCGATGAATCCCTGAATCCACCACCGTTGAACGATCCTGTAGGTGCGGCAGCATAACTATCCCCTAAGTTCAACCACAATACTCCATCCCGCTTCAACACCCGCCACACTTCGCGGAACACGGCTACCATCGAGGTGACATAGGCGCCTAGTGTTGGTTCGATACCAAGCTGTCCTGGGATACCATAATCCCTCAATCCCCAGTAGGGCGGCGACGTGACGACGCACTGCACTGATTCATCCGCAATCGGCAGATGCAGCGCGTTCGCTTGGATTAGCACCCCTCCCCTCCTTCCTCGACCAGCGCCTCACACAACATGCGCCCAAGCCGTCTTGATCCGTCCATAGCCATCCCTGTCCCTCAATCCCGTCCACGCAACACAGTCATTAACGGGCTGAGATTTAGCCTGTAATCGCCTTGTCAGTGTCTTTCTTGCTTCATTTGTCATAATTGCGATCCTCGACGAGATCGTTGAGCGTTACGTTGAGCGCCAAGGCCAGCGCAAGCAGCGTCACTAGCGTAGGGTTTGGGTCATATGTTGGCCTCTTATACCGCCGATCAGCCTCCGGTACATCGTAGTTATTCCCGATTTCCATGAGGCGAATCGTGCTCGCGCTCACGGCAGATTTAGCCGCTAGTAATGGGATACTCCAGCCTCGCGCCTCACGTAGCCGCTTGAGATTGCGCGAGAGGGCGGAGCAGGATTGACGCGGCAGCGCAGGCAATTGGTGGATAGTCGGCTCTGGTTGCCACTGGCCCCACACCCACAGTGAGCGAATTCTATCGATCCACGTCGCCATCGTTAGGGCCTCCCTTCGTCATTGCGTTCCGTCACTCGTTCCTGCTCCGCAATCACCGCGTCTAATTCCAGTGAAATCGCCACGTCAAACGGCTGGTCAGTCCGGCACTCCAGATACCGCCGCCGAAGGCTCAACATCATCATGGCGACCACCCCTCGAATGGAGACCATTACACGCGCTCCCAATAGTCGCCCGCTGGTTGGCGCTCGGTTTCCATCTCGACAAAATGGACAATTTCTTGCGAAAACTGCAATTTCACCGACCCACACATCGCGTCCCTGGCTTTCGCAACGATCAGTTCCCTGGCGGGGTCGCTTGGATCCGGCTGGTGAAGGAGCAGAATCACGTCGGGATCATGTTCGAGC
>Ga0213918_1000188_pt1 | contig 19710 bp, 41 predicted proteins | sample McNCre217MG_FD_163422 | JGI IMG/M metagenome (GOLD analysis project Ga0213918, IMG submission 163422) | Freshwater microbial communities from McNutts Creek, Athens, Georgia, United States - 2-17 MG | ecosystem: Environmental > Aquatic > Freshwater > Creek | place: USA: Georgia | collected... | reverse complement strand
TCTTCCCCCCGTGGCGCTACGCGCCACGCGGTGTGAGCCGGCGCGCTGCGCGCGCCGAGCTCGGGCTCGGCCTCCGGCCTCACGCCGGCCTATCGGCCGGCACCCATGTTCCACGTGAAACATGCTACCCCTCGGGTGTCCCCTGGCCGTGCTGAACCACGGCCAGGGGAGCCGCACCACAGGCATATCGGTAGCTTCTGATGCTCTCGGAACTTGGCCTCAACCTCGTTCTGGCTGACCACTCCGACGGTGCAGCTGCTGCAGCAGCTGAATGAAGCATTGGTCACAGTCGCAGTCGTCCTCGTCCCGGTGGATCCGGTCCTGGTCGTCAGCCTCGTACTCGGATACCAGCTGGGCTGCTTCCCACGCGAGGGTGTCGGCGGTTAGGTATCGGCGTAGGCGAGGTGCGTCGCAGGTGGCCAGTCGCTCCGCGGTGGTGCTGCAGGACTCGAGCTCGCCGGCTACCTGCTCGATGCGGGCGATGGCGCACAGTAGGTCAAGCTGTAGGCCCGTGGGTGCGTCGGGGCTCACCATTGGTTGCTCCACCAGGCTTCGGCTTGGGCTTGCTCTTCGTGGCTTCCGCGGACCTGTAGGGGCCGTGCGGGGTTGGCCAGGATGGCGACCTGGGCGGCGAGGATCCTGAGAGCGTGGGCGGTGGTCTGGCACTGCTCGGCGCTGAGGCCCTTGTCGATGACGTGCTCGATGTCGTCGGCGCACTCGTCGATGGCCTTGGATAGGTCTGTCAGGTTCCATAGGGTGCTGCGGTAGCTGCCTGGCCGCTCCCCGCGGCCCGCGCCGCTCACCGGGAACCCATGTCGAGCTCGTCGTCCTCGGCGTCGCGGACGTCGAACAGGCACTCTTCGCACAGGATCATGTCGTCTCCCCTGTAGGCATCCGTCGGTGCGTCGGATGGGATGGTCGGGTGACCGGGTTTGGTGTGCACCGGTTCACCCGACCAAGGGGTCAAGCATCTCACAAGCGTCTCGGTTGCCACTACGTTTTTGCGGGGTGTGGACCGGCCGGCCGCTGCACGGGGGGGCCTCGCGGCCGGCCGGCTCACGGTGTGCTCGATGCCCTCGCCGTCGGGAGCTGAGGGCATCGAGCACAGTTACGTAGGCTACACGGTTTCGTCTCGGATGCCAGCCTGTTCTCTGCATTGATCGCAGGTCACTATGGCGATGTTTCCGCTCCATATGCCTGATTCTTCCCCGCACACCGATTCATTACCTCGAATTAAGTGGACTCCATGTATTTTGTCTTCCGCTCTTGCCAGGCTCATCACAGGCGCATCGGACCATTTTCCTTGCGCATTCGATTTCCACCATGAGGCACTCTCGGAGATGGTGCTCGCGAGCCGCTCAAGGATTGTTGCCCCGGATAGGCCTGGCGGGATTTGCAGCGAACATCCAATCGTTCTTGAATCGGCCGGCCAGTCCGGATCGCCGTGCGAATCCCAGCACGGATTAATGTAAGTGATTAATGGCGGGTATCCGGGAGCGCCTAATAGGGGGATCCATTCGTCTATCCATTGCTCGATGATTAGTGGGTTTCGGCTTGCGCATTGGACTGTGTGTCCACCTGGCGATGACATTCCTAGTGCGGGCATTTATTTATCTCCGGTTTCGGTCGTTGAGGGTGTGTCGGAACCTGATGAATAGTCTGATTTGTGCGAGCATCTGAATGACGAAGAATGCGCACCATGTTTTCCACCCGTAGGATGTTCCCAGTATGATGTCCCGGGTGAATCGTTCTGCCATATAGATTACTATGGCAGTGATTACCGTAATCATGATGTATTGGGTGAATTCCCTGCGGTTGTTTCCGCGGTGTTGTGCGAGGTGTCGCATGGGATTGTCTCCCTGTGCGTGGGGCGTTGTTCGAAGGGGTACCAGCGGTGCAGTGCCCAGCCGGCCGCACCCGCGAGTGCGAGTGCGGCCGGTAGGACGAGCACCGTGCGGATCATCGCATTGGGTCAGGGATGGATGGTGGCCTTGAGTTGCAGCCATGCCTGCCTGTCGATGCTGCGGTAGGTCGCGCCTGCAGGGACGAGGCAGTAGTGCCATTCGGTGGCGGTTACCGCGCGGACGGGGGTTGCTCCGGAGACGGCGAGTACGCCGTCTCCGGGTTGGGCTCCGGTGCTTTGGTCTGGGATTACGTAGACGATCATGTGGGTGTCTCCGGGGGCGGCGAGGGTAGTGATGGTTGGGGCTGGGTGTTGTCCCCAGTCCGGTAGCAGGGCGTTGTTAGCGTCCGTGCCGGTGATGGGTCCGGGTCCGGCTTGGTATAGGCAGATCGTGTCGGCGGTCTGGCCGTTGGACCAGGCGCGTGTCTGCCATCGGTAGTGTGCGGATTGGGCTGTCGGTAGCAGCTGGAGTGTGTCGTATCCGCCGTAGATACCGATCGGGTAGATGGATGTCGCGGCGAACGCGGCGAGGTAGGACTGGGCGTCGCTGGCGTGGCCGGTGATGTCGAAGTCGACAGAGGCGTAGATCGGTCGGTCCGAGGGCCAGGACAGTTGTAGAGCGGCATAGTTGATGAATACCGCGTCAGCATGTCCCGCGGATCCTCCGAGGGATGCTCTGTCTGCGGCGTCTTCGAAGACCAGGGCGACGGGCAGGCCGGCTGCCTGCAGGGCGTGCAGCTCTGGCCCGTCGATGGCCTTGCCGGTGGTATCCCGGGTCAGGTACCGGGCGACGCCGATGGCCCCGGCGCTGCGTAGGGACGCAGGGTCGGGGCGTGCCCATGAGTAATCGAGGACCAGCTGGCTCACGGGGTCTGTGTTGCCTGCTCGGCCGGCTCGGCGCCGGCCTCATCGGACTCCCCGAAGTACGGGTTGGCCTGCGCCTCGACCTGCTCCTGATCGGGGTCGCCGCTGTGGTGCTGCAGGATTTCGCTGGCCAATCCGTGCAGTGGTCCACTGATCCGAGCGTCGTTGAGGTGCTCGGCGATCCGCCGCAGGGCCTCGGCGACGAGCGCCGCGTAGTTGCTCATTGAGCTGTCTCCTCTGTGTCGATCATCAGGTAGTCGTGCCCGTTGGTGCAGGTGCAGTCCGTCCGCTGGCATGGGCCCGTCCCTGGGCCGGCCGGACTGTCCTTGTGCAGGCCACGGAAGTCGCGGCAGGCACACAGGTCTGTGAGGTGGGCGCCGCTGGCACGTGGCACGAGGCGGACCCTACCGAGGTAGCAGGGCTGGCCGGTCATCGTCCGGCTCCAATGACGGCAGCTCCCCGGCCTCCCTAGCGTGGTGCAGCTCTCTCTGCAGCAGACGACGCAACTCGACCGCGGGCTGGACGTCCCGGATGCGACACAGCTGCTCCCACTCCAGCCCCTCCTCTAGACGTGGGCGGACGGAGAAACACAGGCGTGGCGTGATCGGCAAGGATCCCTCCCGGGGTCAAGATACTGCCGAGCATCTTAGAACATCATCGTGACGACGACGATCCCGGCACCTCCGGCACCTCCGGCACCCGAGGACAGGCCGTTGACGCCGGCGCCTCCTCCGCCGCCGCCACCGCCGTAGGACCCTCCGGCCGCGCCGGCCTGGGCGGCGATCGTCACCGATGAAGCTCCGCCACCGCCGCCCGACCCGCCCAACGGTGCCCCTGCCGGCGCCGACGTCGCCGGGGTCGGAGGGGTGGTATCGACCACTCCTCCGACCGAACCGGAATTGTCCAGGGTGTACACGAGGCCTGAGTTACCCCCGGCCGATGCCACGTTTGCCGCAGTGATCCCTCCTCCGGCTCCGCCGCTGGACGCGTTCAATCCGCCTGCCCCTGCCGGACCGGCGCCGCCCGCACTGTCAGCTGCGGTGCCCGCGGTGGCGAATCCGATCGATCCGGCTCCCGCGAATCCTGCCGCGCCGCCCGCGGTAGCCGTGCCGCCGCCACCGCCACCGCCGCCGGTGGCGCGTAGCAGCGACCCGAACGAGCAGGGCGATCCGGCGCCGCCGACCGCACCGTCCGTGGATGCCGTGGAGATGCTGGCGCCTGCGGTTCCTCCGGCCGCAACGGTGACCGTGACTGTTGCGGGGATCGCGGACGCCGGGATGAATGCCGTCGATACGCCTCCTGGTCCGCCGGGGCCACCCGCGCAACGCAGGGTCGCGGCTGCTCCCAGCCGACCGGATCCACCTCCCCCTCCCGGGGCGACGATCGTCAGTTGTACGGCGACCAGACCAACCGGTTTGGTCCAGGTGAAAGTGCCCGGGGTGCTGTAGATCGTCGTGGAGGATGTGACGGTTTTCAGTCCGGAATTCCAGCCGGGCATCAGATGTCCCTAACGGTGATCGTGGAGAGTTTCTCTCGGTCCCACACGTCGGCGCTGACGGCCAGTTGTTGCCCGGTGGTGGTCGCGCCGGTGATCACACAGATGAGGTGGTCCTGCGCGGTCACGTAGACCTGATCTGAGGTCAGGATGTCGATCGCCGGGAGTGCCTGCTGCGTCCAGGACCATGAGGCCGATGATGGCAGGATGCCCCCGGTGGGCAGGCGGCCTGAGTACCAGTCAGCGAACGTGGTCCCGGCGATCGTCGAGCGGGGTCCGGCTGCGTCGCTGACCGACATCCTGCGGACGATCCACTCACGGCCCGACGACGGAGATCCCAGGTCCACTAGAAGCGTGGCTCCGGATGTGACGATGATCGGGCCGTTCTGCGGCAGTACGGGCCTGCGGACCGGGGCCCTGTCGGCTCGGCGCTGCAGCCGCACCATGTTCTGGTTGATCTTGACGACTTCGTCGCGTAGTCCGGACAGGGACAGCTCGAGCCGGGCGACCAGTCCCGGTCCCTGGTCGTCGCTGTCCCTGTCCGGACCACTCATCTTGCTCTCCTGTTTTAAAGGGGGCTCAGGGTCAGGCGACGTATCCGTAGAACCGGTTGGATGCGACGCCGGTGAGGGCGCCGAGCACGGTTCCGATGGCGGGCGGGGTGGCGGACGCGGCGGTCGAGCTGGTGCCGCAGAGCACGGGAGGGCCGGATGCGGCGGCGACGCTCGGCATGGTCGGTCCGGCGCCGACGGTGGGTGCGGTGGTGGTGAACGTGTTGCCCAGGGCGATGTAGTACAGGCCGGCGTAGCCGGTGGTGAATCCACCGGATGCCGGGCCGGTGAGGGCCTGGGTTTGGTACCCGGCGACCAGGGTGGTCAGGTTGCCGGTGACGGCGCGGACCTTGAGTCCGGCGTCGAGCAGGGCGAGCCAGAACCCGGTGACAGCGACGCCTGCGCCGACGACCAGAGTTCCCAGGTTGTTCACGACGAGGTTCTGTGGCAGGGCGATAGCGGAACAGTGGATCGTCGCGGTGACAACCGTCAGGGGTGTCGCGGCAACGTCGGAGAGCGACATCGTTGACGCGTTGGCCACGCCCAATTCGGTTCCGGTGATGCCGACCGGCCAGGAGAAAGGCCGCTCGATCTGACTGACCAGGGTCATGATGATGTCTCCTCTTCTGTGCCGATGCCGGCATCCGCCCCGATGTTACCCGGCAGACACGGCGGTGGCACCGATCTGCATACCGGAAGCCTGTGTGCGCGTCGCCGGCGGGGGGGTGAGGCTCGCGGCCGGGGGGATGGACCGTAGCTGCAGGCCGGCCGGGTCCAGCTGCTGCCCGGGGGATGCGGCGGCCGGCACCGGGGGACTGTCCTGGCTGGTCGCGGAGTGCCAACCGCCGTCGCGTGCCGGTACCGGTTCGGGTGGGACATATCCGGTTCGGCTGGTGGAGTCCGTGTAGGTCGTGCTCCGGGGTAGCGATGGCATGGTCAGCTCCTGTGCGCGGTGGTGGAGCGTTCGTGTCTGTCCAATGATGATCTCATCGCGGCTATCTGTCTGGCCTGCAGGACGAGGTCCTTTCTCGCCTGGCGTTGTTCCCAGCCCAGCCGGTCGATCTTGCGGACCTGGTGCAGCTGTGCCGCTGCGAACGAGATGAGGACCGGGGCGGTGATGGTGAGTAGGTCGTGGAGCCAGGGCGGCATGGTCCCTCCCGCGATCGGTGCAGGTCAGACCGACGTTCGGCCTTACCCGATCTTAGGCTTCCCTACTACCATGGCTCCATCACCATCGTGATGTTCACTCCCGTGGCGCCTCCGGTCCCTGCCGTGATCTCAAGTTGGATCGCGGCCCGCGGCAACATGAGCGAGGTTGATCCGATCAGTACCGCGTTGGTCAGAGGGATCTGCGCAATGTAGTTGCCCGACCAGAGCTCGATAACGTCCAGGTTAATTGCCGTGGAGACAGAGGCTGCACGGAAATGCAGGTATGCGTTACCGGCATAGGTGCGCGGGTACTGGTTGAATACTCCTGCGGCAACTGTTGGTGCCAGCATTGTGTACCAGCCTGGTGTGCCGCCTTGCTGACTGGTGAATGACTCGACGATGTTATTGAAGTTGAAGAACTTGTCACTCTGTTGCGCCCTGGTCGATGCGTACACGCGGATATTCATCGTCGTTGTCTGCGTCGTCGTCAACGACTGCGGATTGATCCTGCAGGCTGCCGCACCACTGGGTATCTGTGCCTGCAATCCCATGTTCCCGTTGGTGTACGGGGCATAGTAGTAGTACTTACGGACGATGAGGTCGGTGGCAGCTATATCGGAATACCAGTTGATCTGGATTTCGCGGTTAAGAGTCGACGCAGTGGTGATCCCGGACTCTCCGACCCATAGCTCGGCTGCCGTGTAGCGTCGGACGTCGAGGATCGATGTCGGCGTCGGGGTGACGCCCGACGGTACCGATTGATTCGCGTTGAACAGGGTTACGGGGGCGTCTACGGGTGGTACCCCGAGCGCGTTGGTAGCCTGCGCGATCTGCTGTGCCAGGGTGGATCCTCCCGGTGATACCGAGACGATCTGGTTGGCCAGGCTGACGGGATCCCAGAACTGCAGTTGATCGTTGTTCAATAGTTGGACATTTACGGTTCCGGAGGGTGCGATCACGTAGAGGGGTTTACCGGCTGGCCACGGAAGGATCGCTCCGGCGTTGACGAGCGTCCCTTGCGTGGTTGACATCATCGGGATGGTGTCGGCGTAGACGGGAAGGGTGTTGTCCATGTTTTGCAGCGCGTTCGCCGGCTGGCCCTGTCCCGCTTGGAAGATCGTGACCGGGTGCTGCCCGACCGGCCACTGAGGGTTGGTCATCGCTCCTGGTCGGCGGTGGCGTGGTCTCGGGCGATGGCCTCCGCTTCCTCGATCGGTCCCCAGTAGGACCCCGAGAGCCGGCCTTCGAGGAGCAGGTCCAGCCCGATGTAGGTGATCGCTACTCCCACGATGATCGCCATGATGGCCGTTCCGCGTTCGCCGGTGAGCCACTTCATCGCCGTTTCCTTCCCTGTCGATCCGCCGTTACCTGGGCCGTTGCGCCTATCGTTGTGCCTATGAGTGACAGGGACGGCGTGAGGGAAGTCTATGACGGCGCGGACGGCCGACCCCCGGATGTCGTCGTCGACTTCGACGCCTACCGTCCGGTGGTCGTGGCCGACCTGGCCGCGTTGCGCGGCGAGATCGACGAGCTACGGGCGATGCTGACCGAGCTGCTCGTGATGGCCCGCCAGGCTGCCCCACTGATGCGGCTGGCGGACAACCCGGCGGCGAGGTTCATCCGGTCGGTGGGTGGTGGCCATGGCTGACGGCGATGGGGATGGCCAGCAGCAGGGCGACGGCCAGGGCGACGGGCAGCAGCAGTCCGGCGGGTCCGGGGTCACCTTGGAGGATGTGCAGCGCATCGTCCGGGAGGCTGTGCAGGGTCTGGGCTCGGGCGCAGGTGCTGGCGCGGCGGCCACGACGCCGCCTGATGTGGCCGCTCAGGTCCGGTCGGAGTTGGAGAAGATCCGGCAGGGTGAGCGGCGCCGGCAGCAGTCCGGTGCCAGCAAGGACGCAGCCCGGATCTCCGAGCTTGAGAGGCAGCTGGCGGACGCGACCAGTAAGACCGGTGGTGACGGCGGGTCGGCCAGCAAGGCCGGAGGGACGGGTAAGGGTGGTGGCGAGAAGCCGCCGGTCACCATGCGTCGGCTGACCCGGTGGATGTGGGGTACGGAGGAGGACTCGTGAGTGACCCGGGAACGGTCGCGCGGAACGCCGAGCTGCGCGCGTGGGCGGTCGAGCGTGGCTTGCTCGCGGGTCAGCGAACGGGACGGATCCCGTCCGCTGTGCGGGAACGCTACCGGCTGTACCTGGCGGGCGAGGACCCTGACGAGCCGGGTTTCAAGGGCCCTGATCAGGTGCAGGAGACACCGCGACTCATCGAGGGCGAGACGGTCGAGAGCATCCCGACCATGCCGGGCGTGGTCCCCGAACCCGACGATGATCCGTTCGCGTCCGCCGAGCGTCGACCGAGGCCTGCGAAGCCGCAGCCGGAACGGGCGCCGCGTGGTCTGGTGGGCCGGCTACGCGGGGCGCGCAAGCCCGCCGACCTACCGGCCCGGGGTGCGCCGAAGCGGACGAGCCTGGCGGGTCTGATCGGGTCCGCGTGGGGGCTGGCTTCCAAGGTCCTGGCCAGCGATCCTCAGAGCCTTCCCGTCGCCCGGGTGCTGGCGCTGCAGGCTCCGGTCGCCGGGGTGATCGTTGACCGGCTGGCCCGGGACACGATCGTTGACCGTTTGCTGCAGCCGCTGGCGCGGATGGGTGACAAGGGCGAGGTCGTTTACGCGCTGATCGCGCCGCCTATCCTGACAGCGATGATCACTCAGCAGCCGGCTTCGTTCCCCGTTCTAGCGCCGTTGCTGGCCGAAGCGTTGGAAGCGTGGGCCGATATCGCCGGGCCTGAACTCAAGAAACAGCGGGACCGGGCGGAGCGGCGACGTGCCGAGGGCATCGACGGTCAGCAGTTGCTGGAGTCGCTGTTCGCGGTGCAGGACGAGGGGGGACACGTTGGCCACGACGGCCAGGCGGCGGCCTGAGGGTCAACGCGTCGTCGGCGTCGAGTGGGACACGTTTCTGCCGTGGTTCCACGCGCATTGGCCGCCCGGCCAACACGTCGCGTTGATCGGGCCGACCGGGCAGGGGAAGACCACATTCGCCGGTGGCATCCTGTCGACCCGCCGGTACGTGCTGGCGTTGGACGCCAAGGGGATGGACTCGACGCTGTCCGGCATCCCGGGGTTCCTGCGGATCCCGCGGTGGCCGCCACCGGACAGCGTCCGCAACGACATCGAGGACGGCAAGCCCGCCCGACTGATCATCGGGTCGGACGTCCGCGGTGACGACGACTGGGAACGGCTGGCCCACGACCTGGGCGCCGCGATCGATGCCGCGTTCGCCGAGGGAGGGTGGACGGTCTACCTCGACGAGCTGCAGATCGCGGCGCAGATGATGCGCCTAGTCCGGAAGATCGAGAGGAACCTCGTCGCAGCCCGCGACAAGGCCTCCTCGGTGGTGACGGCCTATCAGGCGCCGTCGTGGGTTCCGACGGCATCGAGCCGGCAAGCAGGCTGGATCGTCGTTTTCCCGACCCGCGACGAGGACGTCATCAAGAACATTGCAGCGAAGGCCGGCCGACCCTGGCAAGAACTTGACGATGCGCTCTACGAATTACCTGACTTCCACGTCTTGGTGATCGGGAACAATCCTCGTGCCCCGATGGTGATGACTCATCCTCCGAAGATAGGGTGAGCATCTCTGGCTCTACCCATTGGCCCGGACCGGGGGATGGGCGCCCGGCGGCGGGCCCGGCGCGTGATGACGCGCCGGGCCCGTTGTACGTGCTGGCCAGGGGCTTGTGCGCTTAGCATGCTCTCGATCCCTACCGGGGTGGTCCTGGTGGGTGGCGAGTGTGAGGTGATGTCGGCATGCCGACGCGTCGGATCATGGCTCTGACCATCGTGACGATCGTCGCCGTCCGCCCCGTGTTCGGGGCGGCGAAGCTGTGGGCGACTCGCACGCTGGCCGAGACGAACGCGGGCACCGTCAAGCGCGGTGCCGCCGAGATCGCAGCGGTGGTGCTCTGATATGGCAGCGACGACGACGAACAACGGGGCCGGTGGCACTGCCGCAGGGCTTCCCCAGCCGCAGACCACGGTGGAGCCGGCCGGTGGCCCGTTCATCCGGCACTCCCAGCCGGGCCGGCGCCCGATGTGGAACCTCACCAACCAGGCCTACGGGGGGATCATCACTCAGCCCCTGGTCAGCACGCCCGGATACCTGCGAGGCCTCCGACTCAAGATCACGGGCAGTGGTGGGACCGGGTCCGCGGCGGTACCGGTCGCAGACGCTCCCTACAGCGTTGCCTCCCTGGTCACCGTGAAGGACGCGTTCGGAACCCCCCTGATCGTGGCCCCCGGATATGAGGCCCTGTATCTGATCCCCAAGTACGGTGGTCAGTTCGGTACCCAGGAAGGCCGGGACATCACGAACCTGCCGAGCAACGTGTCGATGAACGCGGCCGGCAACTACGTGTTCTCCACGGTGTTGCCGTTCGAGTTCGCGAAGGGGTACGGCGTGATCAGTGGCGCGAACGCGTCACTGCTGCCAACCTTGATCGTAAACACGGCCGCGACGTCGGGTGTCTACGCGAACGCGCCCGGCGGCTCACCGGTGATCAGTGTCCAGAACGACGCTGACTTCTACTGGCTCCCCGAGGGCGTGTCGATCATGCCGCCGGGCCTGGGCACCACCTGCCAATGGGTGTACCAGCAGTGCACTCCCACGATCGGGTCCAGTTCCAGTGTGACGGTGCAGCTGCCGCGCCTCGGCGGGTACCTGAACTGTCTGATCCTGGAGTTGCGGGACTCCACCGGGGCGCGGATTGACGCGTGGCCGTCCCGGCTGCGGATCTACGTTGACGGTGTCCCGCTGATCGACTCCGATATCCAGACGATCTATGACGACATGTACGTTTCATTCCAAGGGACCTCGCGGCCTACCGGAGTGATCGCGTTCTCTCGTCGTACCAGCCTCGCCCAGGAGGACTTCGGCCTGTTCGACACCGGCGAGACCTACCTCAGCACGAACCCGGGAACGCTGATCGAGGTCCAGGGCGCGCCGTGGGGTGCCGTCGCGAACGCTCCAGCCACCCTGTCGTGCATCATCGGCCAGGTCGTGCCGGCCGGGACCCTGATCCAGGGTCTGCCCGAGCTGTAAGGGAGATCGCAGATGGCGGGGCTGAACCTGCGCGGGTCGCTCGGTGTCACGGCGGCCGGACCGCCGTCGTCGTCGCCGTCCACCATCGGTGGACTGGCCTACGGCGCGGACGTTGCCGGCGGAGCAAGTAATGGTGGCCGCAAGGTCGCAGGGCTGGGAACCATGGGTGTCACGGTCGCGGCGGCCGGCGTCCTGGTCTGGCTGTGGTGGAGCCTGCCCCGGTAACGGGCGGAAAGGAACGAGGTCATGAACAAGAACTTCTTCTGGGGTGTGGTCATCGGCGTCGGTGGCACCTGGGTATGGCACCAGATGCGACCGATGAAGTCCGCCAGCGCCTGACAGCATGCCAGCGATCGGGTTCGGTCTGCTGTGGATGTCCTACACAGTCGGCCTGTACGGGTACTGCACGTGGAAGGGCTACGACGTCACGTGGTCGCAGCTGATCCGCCCGTCCAAGGCACTGACCAAGTGGCCGCCCCCGGCGAAGTCAGCGCCGGCTCCGGCCGCATCCGGCAGCAACCCGCTAGCTAACGCATTCCAGCCGGCGGCACCTATCGTGCAAGCCCCCTTGGGCAACATCAACCGGATGCAGTGAGGGAGGTGGAGTATGCAGCGCGGGATCATCATGGCCTGGGCGGTGGGTGAGGGGATCATCATCTACCGGGCGATCAAACTGCAGCGGCCTCCCCTGCCATCGGAGTTGCTGGCGTCATCGGGGCTGTTCGTGGCGTTGGCGATCGTCGGTGAGGCCGCACCAGCTCTGGCAACCGCGCTCGCGGTTGGTGTGGACGTCGCCGCCTACTTGCAGCTTTTCCCAACTGCGCCAACGACTACAGCCAGTGCCAGCGCGGTTGGTCAGGCGGCCGGTGCCGGCGCCGCACTCGGCTCAGCAGCAGCTTAAGGAGGAACTCATGCGGCCCACGACCTTCATCGGGCTCGCTGGCCTGGTCGTCGTCGGCATCATCATCGCGGACATGCTCGCGCATCCTGCCGGGGTGACCGCGACGGCCAACGGCACGGTCAACCTGCTGACCCCGACGTACGGGGCGCTCCTTGGGCAGGTGCCCAAGGGTTACCAGAAGGCCGGGTGAGCCGTGAGGTACTGGACGCAGGGCACCGACGCCCGAACCATCGGCGCGCTCATGCCGATCATGCCGGTGACGGCGCGGGCGACGACGGGCGGGATCGTCGAGATCTACGGGCAGCCGGGGACGATGGGTGTTCCCTCGCCCAGGCCGGCCGCTACCCGCGGCCTGGTCTCGCAGCAGGGGACTACCCAGCCGAGTAGTTGCGCGCCGGATTACATCTTCCCGTCGATCTATTACACGACTCCGCGGGGCATGCACCCGCCGGTCGGGCTCTTGCGGCAGAACGAGATGCCCGTCCCGGCGGTCGGGATCTACCGGCTTCCGTCGGTGCTGCAGAGGCGCCGGCGGACCGGTGGCCAGCAGCAGGTCGGGCAGCCGGCCATCGTGCAGCGGTGGGCGCCGCTGGGGACCGGACAGGGGTGACCTGTGGCCGAAGAGAGCGGCGGTAGCACGGGCGGCGGGTCGGGGCTGGGCCGTAAGTACGCGGGTGTCCCGCTGTGGGTGTGGACCGTCGGGGGTACGGCCGGGGTGGCAGCGATCTGGTTGCTGTACCGGTCGCGGAAGGCCGCCGCTGCAGCAGCTGCCGCGCCGGGCGCTGACACGAGCGGGGGGCAGGGATTGACCGCGGGCGGGACAACGATCCTGCCCTACGACCAGGGCCTGGCCCAGCAGCAGTACCAGGACATCCTTAACGCGATCAAGGCCGGGCAGGGTGCGCCGTCGACTCCCCCGGGACCGACCACGCCCGCTCCGGCACCGAAGCCGAAGGGTGACAAGGACCAGCCGAAGCCGAAGGGTGACAAGGACCAGCCGAAGCCGAAGCCTGTCCCCAAGCCGCGGGCTGCCCCACCGAAACCCGCTCCGGCACCAGCACCTGCGCCGGTAGCGAGGACTCCCCAGTACGCGACGGTGGCGGGAGGGACCACGGTCCAACAGATCATCGACCGGTTCGGGCTGTCCAGCCTGACCATGTTCCGGATCAACAATCCGCTCGCGCGGATCTTCGAGGGTGGCCGGACCATCGGCGGCACGAAGGCAGCCACCTACGGGGTTCTGCAGGGCACACAGCAGATCAGATATAGGTGATCACGTGTACGTGGCCAGGAAGCAGACGGGCACGATCACCCGTGCCGCGGTCGCTACGTGGGGTGCGCCGACGTCGATCCCGCTGGCGCGGATCACGCTGAACGCGAACGGTGACGCGTCGTTCGATCACCTGTTCTGTGACTTTGACCAGGCCGGGAAGCCGGCCACGGTCGCCTACGGAGGGACGTTCGGCGCGTTGGTGCCGGCAGGAAGGCGGTAGGGCAGGTGTTCACGCGAGGATTGCTGCAACGCGCCTGGTCGCCGGGCGCCGGGATGATCGTGCAGGTTCCCGAGGTCAACCAGTGGACCACGGGCCGGCTGGACAGGGCCGGGGTCGAGTCGCTGCGCCTGCCCAGCGATGCCACCGGAGCCGGCTATTCGATGGATCCGTCCGACCCCAGAACCTGGCGACAGCAGGTGATCTGGACGTGAGCCTGTCCCGCGAGGATGCGCGTTGCGCGCTAGAGGACCTCTGGCCCCAGGTCCTAGATGAGCCCGGCACCACGGTGCACGGTGTCCAGCTGCTGATCGAGCGTCCCGACGGGACCGTCATGGGGTTGTCCGGTAATGGCCGTGGCGGGTCTACCGCGATGATCGTTCATGATCCGCGTCGGATTGTGCAGGCCGTGAGTTCCGGCAGCGTGGGCGTGTTGATGATGCCCGACGAGGCCCCCTGATGGCATGTCAGGGATGCCAGAGCCGGCGGGAAGCATTGCAGCGCCTAGCATCGCGCGTGCGCGAGGCCTTGCTCGGGCGCAGGCCGTGCCTGCATTGCAACCGGTGCGTCGGGGAGTTGCGGTGCTGTCTCTGCGATAGGTGGCTGGACCATGGCTGACGGCGGGACCGGGCAGGGTCGGGGCGGGCAGATCGCGACGACGATCCTGACCGTCGAGGCAGCGGCGTCGATCTTCGCTGCGTTCTGCCCGTCGTGGTTCACCGTGCGGTCCCCGTTCTTCCATGACCAGGGCGCCCGGGCGGGCAACGTCCGGGCGATCCGGCACGGCGAGATCGCCGCGACCGCGCTCACGATCCCGACCGGGTACGCGGCGAGCATCCTGGTCGGCAGCTGGCTTCCCCTGGTCGGTGCGGCAGCAATCTCCGCGCTCATGATCGGCGGGTACGAGTTCAGCATCCGCAACCCCGCGTCCGCCCAGCCGGCTAGCCCCCCGCCATGGGTGCAGGGCCTCGACTGGGGGGCGGCCAAGGGATGACGACGCTGACGCCTGCGCAGGTCTATCAGTACGCCAGGGGCGGCGGATTCAGCCCTGCCGATGCCGTGACCATGACGGCGATTGCCGGTGCAGAGTCCGGGTACAACCCACAGGCCCACAACCCGACCCCGCCCGATGACAGCTACGGGCTATGGCAGATCAACATGCTTGGAGCCATGGGACCGCAACGGCGCGCCCAGCTGGGGATCACGAGCAACGCTGCCCTCTACGATCCGGCTACGAACGCACGCGCCGCGTACATGATCTTTCGCGGCCAGGGACTGCGCGCCTGGTCGACTTACACCAATGGTTCCTACCGGGCGAACCTACCCTCTGCCCAAAGCGCCGCGAAAGGGTCGCCAGGTTCTATAGCGCCCAGCGCTGGCACGGTCAGTGGGACGTCCGGGTCGCCCAGCGTCAGCGGTGCGGCCTGGTCGTCGTCGTGCGCGTGGGGCTTCGATCTGCCCGTGGTCGGACAGACATGCATCCTGACCAACGGGCAGCTGGCGGTGATCAAGGCCGGGATGTTCATGGGTGCTGCGGCGACCCTGGGGATCTTCGGTCTCCTGGTCCTGGCCGCGTACGGGTTCAAATCCTCGGGGGCGATGAAGGCCGCGGGGTCGGCGACGAAGGCGGTAGGTGCGGGGGTTTCCCTGGTGGCCCCCGCAGTCGGGGTGCCGGTGGCGGCGGCGGGAGAGGTAGCCAAGCGGGCCGGCCGGTCCAAGAAGGATCGCCAGGACCAGCGAAAGTCAGCGGCATGACTACCCGCGCGCTAGGATGCTCTCAAGCATCCCACCACGTACGGAGGTCGCTATGATCTATCTCACATTCGTGTTCTGTGGAGTCCTGTGCATCGCGATGATGTCCGGGATTTTCGCGCATTGGCTGGACCGGGAGTACCGGCAGGTGACCAGGGCATTGATGCTCCGGCACAACCGGGAGCTGACCGGATCCCGTAAGGACCTGCGCCGGCTCATGGCACTCGCAGACGTGCCGCGGGAGGATGTCGATTCGACACCCACCTATCAGAGGTTGCTGGACCTGGTTACGGCATTTTCTTCTGGTGGGGTGTCGGCGGACGACATCAGTGTCTCTTTGGATATCCCTGTCAGTGTGGTTCGGGCGATGCTCCCTGCTTCCTGCTCGTGTGCGGTGCAGGGCTGCACCGGGGATCACTGGGAGGACCCTCTGATCTCCCTGGTGCCGCCGACGTCGATGCTGCCCTTGTACGGGGAGGAGACGCAGGCGCTGCCGGCGCTGGACGTCGAGGCCGGCCAGGTTCCGTGCCCCACGTGTAACGCGGAGACGGGCAGGCCCTGCCGATATGTGGTGTCCGGATCGGTGATGGGGGTCTCGCACTGGTCCCGCTGGCACGCGTTCGGCCAGCCGTGCCCTACCGGCTGCCCCGACTGCCCGAACATGTTCGGTCGCGGCAGCACGCCGGGTCAGGTCACGTTCGGGGCGACGTTCCCCGGTGCCGGCGACGCTGCTGGAGGAGACAGCACGTCGGCACCGGGTCAGTGCTGGTGCGGACCGGACCGCGAGCAGTGCCCCGACGGGAGCAGTGAGTCCTGCTCGAGCGCGGCCACCGAGGCTGAGTTGCTGACACTGATCGGCGGAGAGCCGGCCGTTGTTTCACGTGAAACGGAGTCGATCCGGATCGAACCGTCGCCGTTCATGCGAGCCGTGGTCGGTGCATCCCTGGCGGACGACGACGCCGAGCTGGCCGAACTACTGACCATCGGCGGGCAGGGACCGGATGTTGTTTCACGTGAAACGGCCAGCGGTCAGGGAGTGGGTGAGTCCGCTACGTCACGCGCGGACGTGGTCTAGGGACGCGGGTGGGGGCCGGACCTTCCGGACCGGCCCCCACCTGTGCTCCCACGCACACACAACTGAACTGCAGAGTCAGTTACGGACAGAACTGCAGAACAGCCACACAGAGAGAGGTTATCGCGGTAATGGTGTTGACACGAACTCGCAGGCCAAGCGGCCCGTACCGGGCGCTGGACCTGCTGATCCGCGAACATCCGCCCAAGTTCAAGGGCAAGGTCCCCTACTGGCGTCCGCCGGTCGCCGGGTTGGACGACGTGCACGCCCGGATCATTCCGGCCTGGTCGTGGTCGCGTCGGGTGTCCGACCTGGACGGCGAGCGTGTCCTGCAGCTGGACGCCAACGCCGCCTACCTGTCAGCGATCATGACGGTTGAGGTGTCGCACGGGCCGCTCGGCGGGTCATCCCGTCAGTTCGACCCGAGGATCCCGGGCTACTGGCTGGTCGATGCCCACTCCTGGAAGCTGTCCGACCGGATCATGTCGCCGTTGGGCATGGCCCGCACAACCGACCGGGTGTGGCTGACCACTCCGACGGTGCAGCTGCTGCAGCAGCTGTCCGATCAGGGCGTGTGGCCCGGCGTCCGGGTGTACGGGGCGTTCATCGGATCATCGGCATGCCGGCTCCGGGGATGGGCGTCTCGGATCGCGTCTGACCGTTCGTTCGCGATGCAGGCCGGCGACGACTCCCGAGTAGCCGAGATCAAACTTGGCTACTCGCAGGCAGTCACCCTGCTCGGGACCGACAAAAAGTCGGACGCGTTCCGGCCCGACTGGGCCGACTTCATCCGCGCCCAGCACGCCGCCACGATCTGGCGGAAAGCCTGGGGGATGGAGCACTGCAATCTCGGATGGCTCCTGCGATCCGGAGCCGTGGACGAGCTGATCTACCCCGAGACAGCGATCCGCACCCTGCTCGACCGGGCAGCCCGCGGTGACCGGGTCCCCCTGACCATCGACCCCTCCGGCCGAACCCTCGGATCATTCAAGATCAAGGGCCAGTGGTCCACGAAGTCGTTCACCCGAACCCGAGGCGGCCAGTCAGCCGCAGCTGCTCCTGTTTCACGTGAAACGGAGACCACGTGATGGCCGAACGTATCTACAGCTGCTCCGACCTAGACGTGATCGAGACACGGGATTGTGAGCGACTGCTCATCACGTCCGGCGACTACCAGGCAGGCGCTCCTGGTGAGCTGACTCGCGACGAGGCCCGAGGCCTGCGCGATGCGATCACCATGTGGCTCAGTTGGTTCCCCAGCGAGGACGAGGACGAGGACGAGGACGAGGACGAGGATCAGCCTTTCAACATGTTCGGTCCCGTCTCCGTCGATGTTTCACGTGAAACGGGGGCGTGAGTGGCTGAGATCGCTCGCCGGATCTACTCGCACGGCGCGTACCCGTGGTCAGACCTCGACGTCGAGGAGACTAGGGACGGTCTGTCACTTCAGTTCATCGCAGGCACGTCTGACGGGGACATGGCCGACTGCACCCTGGCGCACGATGACGTGTGGGCTCTGCGCGACGCTCTGACTGAGTGGCTCCTCGAGGCCGTCCCCACGACCGATGTTTCACGTGAAACGGAGCCTGCGTTTCACGTGAAACGACCGTCGTCGAGCGGCGGGTGAGCCATACCCGTGGACGAGGACGACGTCTTCGACGATGAGGGCGACCCTGGCGAGTACGAGTCGGACAACCTGGCCGTAGCCGATGAGGGGTTCGGCAGGCTTGTCGCCGGAGCATGGCGTGACTGGTATGGAGGCCGCCCGGAACCGGGCGGCCTCGCCGGCATGCTCCTGGAAATCTCCCGCAACAGCCCGGAGGGACGCGCGGGTCGACCTGCTGACGCGATCGGTGTGTCCGGCTCCACGTGGAACAACTGGCTCCTCTACGCGCGTGGGATGACCGACAAGCGAGGCAACCGGCTCGGAACTAAGCCGAGCAAGGCCAGCGAAGCGAAGATCCGTGCAGCGTTGCGGAAGCTGCGGTACACCGACGGGCCGCTACCGACCACCCTGGTCATCAAAGCGGTGATCGTCTGGAACCGGTATCAGAACGGGCGCCAGGACCCGCTGTCAGCGGCGAAGCAAGCCGACTTCAGCAAGGTCCGGACCGTCAGGTTCGGGCCCGGGCTAGAACTCGGCGAAGCACGGGACCGGTGGGCGGCCGGCCGGGACACGGCATCCGCCCAAGCGATCCTCGACGAACTTCACGCCTTCTACGGCGTCCCGATCGACATCCTCGAAGCCGTCAGCGTCCGAATGGAGGCATGAGTCATGGCCATTAGCTGGACCAACATCCCCGGGTACGGGGAGGACGGCCAGTTCCTAGAGATCGGAGTACTCACCGAGCACGGACTTCCCAAACCGATGATCATGGTGAACTCCACACACCCAAACGTCACCCTCGACCAGGACGGCGCACGACAGCTGCTGCTGCTGCTGTCAGACCAGCTGATGCCCAACCTGCAGAACGAGGTTGAGGCCAAGTTCCGAGAGCATCAGAAGCTACCGCTATGCCTGTGGTGCGGTTCGCGTGACGCGGTATGTTCCACCTGCGGGGTGTGCTGGAGATGCACAGCACCGGACGAGTGCCAGCACTGCGAAGGGGTCGGCAGGCGGCGTCATGCGTCCTGGTGCCCGACGATTCGGCAGGTGCCCGAATGAGGCCGATCCCGCGGAGGTTCCGGCAGCGCGCGGTGTGTCCGCCGTTGACCGGGCACCGGTGGCTGCGTGCCGTCCGAGACAAGCAGCTGCAGCGGGCCGCCATGGGTCCGCCATGGACCGGCGGTCAGATCACGCCCGAGTGGCTGGGCGAGCTGCTGTACGGAAGGAGGGCCGATGGCTGACTGCGGCACCTACGCCGGGTATCAGATGCACCACAAGCGTGGTGAGCCGATAGACGAGGCCTGCGCGCAGGCCAATCGCGCCTATCAGCAGGACTATCGCCACCGAAAGCCGGAGTACTACCGGGCCTTCAGCAGGGACCGGAGCACTGCGTACCGAGAGCTGGCCCGGAGGCACCGGGAAGAGTTTGACCAGATTATGGCCGAGATTCGGCAGGCCAAGAGGTAGCCGGCCACGGGTCGCCAGCGACGCCCGATCGCTGCCGGCACCCGCCCCCAGGGGCCCGGCTGACACCCGGGTCTAACCCCCGTCGCAGGGCAGCACCCCTTTGCCGGTTGGGACCCGGCACTCAGTCGGAGCGTGACGCACCGGCCCGTCGGGTCGGTGGGGGAGGAGGCCCGGGACCCGTCTGCCCGGAGGGCGGACGGTGTGCTCGCCGAGCGTCCCGGCAGGGCGCTCGGCGGAGTACACCCGGCTCCCCTGGCCGTGGTTCAGCACGGCCAGGGGACACCCGAGGGGTAGCATGTTTCACGTGGAACATGGGTGCCGGCCGATAGGCCGGCGTGAGGCCGGAGGCCGAGCCCGAGCTCGG
>Ga0213918_1000174_pt1 | contig 20994 bp, 26 predicted proteins | sample McNCre217MG_FD_163422 | JGI IMG/M metagenome (GOLD analysis project Ga0213918, IMG submission 163422) | Freshwater microbial communities from McNutts Creek, Athens, Georgia, United States - 2-17 MG | ecosystem: Environmental > Aquatic > Freshwater > Creek | place: USA: Georgia | collected... | reverse complement strand
TGGAACGACAGCGCCCCGGGCGCGCTCACCCGCATTGGGGAGTTCGTTGCCGGAGGCTTGATCCAGCGTGGTATTTCGTCGCTGGTCGAATTGGGTACGCATGCGGCGCATGCGGCATACGAGCTGGTCACCTTCGGTCAAAGTTCGCTCTTCGCCTTCGACCAGCTCGCGAAGCACGGAGCGACGGGGGCCGAGCTCTTCGACCATGCTCGAGCGCTAGCGGTTCGGTTCGGGCTCGACATCGAGAACACGAGCCACGCCTACGCCAACTTCCTAAAGCTTCAGTTCAGTCCGAAGGAAGCCGACAAGATGATCCGCATGGGGGCGGATCTCCAGGCGCTGGGCAGCACGGCAGAGGAGGTGCAGGGCATCTTCCTGGCCCTCGGTCAGATCAAGGGCAAGGGGCGCCTCCAGTCTCAGGAAATGCTGCAGCTCGCAGAGCGCGGCGTTTCTCAGGAGCTCGTGCAGGAGGAGATCGGCAAGCGGATGGGCGGCAAGTCCACCGCGGAAGTGCAAAAGCTCCAGCAGGCCGGCAAGGTCTCCGCCGACGTCGGCCTAGAAGCGATTCAGGCCGCCGTCATGCGCAAGCTCCAGGAAAAGGAGCTCGGCCAGGCTGGGGCGAGGTTCGCGGACCAGACGATCCAGGGCATGTGGGGGCGGTTCAAATCCCTCAGCACGGACAGCGGGCTCGACATCGTCGGCAAGCTCACGGATCCTCTCACCAAGATGGCCGGCGGAGCGCTCGACAAGTTCGAGGGCTTCCTCGTGAGCCCGCAGGGTGCTCAGACGATGAACGCCATCGCGAACAGCATCGGTCGCGGGGCGGAGATGGCGGTCAAGCTTGCTGACGGATTCCTGTCGTTCACGGGAGTCTTCTCTGGCGGGTTCGGCGAGGGATTCGGGCAAACGTTTGGTGTCCTGTGGGACGGCGCGAAACCGCTGTTCGCTTCACTCGCTGGTGGCGATGGGAAGACTGCGACCGCGGTCATCTCGATGATGGCCAGGCACCTCGGGCAGGTCGCAGGGGTCGCGCTCGCCGTGATCGGCGGAGTAGGAGCCGCGGCAGTCGCGTTTGGGGTGCTCGGTCACACGGCCATCGAGGCCGGGATCGGAATCCTTGCTGGGCTCACCGAGCCGTTCGCGAAGATGATCGCCGGAGCCGTGATGCTCTGGGACGACATCACCGCGATCTGGGACGCGAAGGGGATGGGGCTCGTGACCAAGGCCTTCGACATCGGTGGGCACATCATCCGCGGGCTCGGAAACGGAATCTGGGCGCTCGTTACCTACCCGATCGATGCCGCAAAGGGAGTCGCCGGAGGGGTCATCGATGCGCTCAAGAACACGTTCGGGATCCGGTCCCCGTCCAGGGTTGGACGAGGCATCGGCGAGAACGTGGGCAGCTCCGTCGGTCGCGGGACGGCTTCACAGATCGGTTTCGCGTCGAGCCAGGCCACTGCGCTCGGGCGTGCCCACTCGGACGCGCTTGCAGCTTCGATGGCCTCCGGACAGTGGGCGAGCGATCCGTCGTCGTTTCGCACAGACGCACGCGGCGTCGGTTTCGCGCCGAGCCAAGGCGCCTCGCGCTCCGTCACGTTCAGCCCGACCGTGCACGTCAACGTCTCGGCCGGGTCGGACGCGCAGGACACGGGCGAGAGCGTTGCGGTTGCGGTGCGACGAGAGTTCAACCTGTTCTTCCGGCAGATGGCCGCGGAGGCGTAGATGCCGTCACCGTCTTGGATTCGCACCGAGGAATGGATCCGTCTGCACCTCGGGAGCGAGGTCGTTCCCGGCGTCTCTCTCGTGACGTGCTCGGGCGGCTCCGGAATCGACACGCGGAAACCCCGCGGCGGAAAGAAGGCTCGGCAGCAGGACATCGGGGCCCCGCCCATCAAGGTCCATGTCGAGACCGAGATGAGCGAGGACGAGTGGAGACAGTTCGAGGCCCGCATCATCCCGATGCTGCGTCCGCCGAATGCCTTCGCCGCTCGCGACCCTCTCGCCATTGCTCACCCGGAGGTGAAGGCGTGGGGTGTCGGCATCGTGATCCCTGGCGAGTTCAATTCGCCTCCGCCGTCCCGAGGTGGGACCAAAAAGGTCTCGTACACGCTCGAGGAGTACGCCCCCCCGACGGAGCTTCGAGACAAAGGAGCGTCGAAGCCGAAGGACGAGGACGGAGACGCCTGGAACGTGCAACCGATGATCGAGAGGGCCAGGGCGTCGCGCCTGGCTCCTGAGTTTCTGTGAGCCTGCTCACCTGCAACGGACAACCGGTCGTCGGCGGCATCCTGTCGTTCCCGCCGGTCGGAAACTGGTTCGCATCGCTCGAGGTTGCCTCCACGGAGGCGATCTCCGGAGCAGTGCGCATTGCCGACTCTGCCGTGACTCTCTCCGGTACGACGATTCGGTCCGGGTACGCCTACGGGCTGGCTCGAGTCGATGTCGTCGGCGGGAAGGGCGGGCTGCGGCGTGACGTTCCGGCTCGTCACTTCTCGTCCACGACAGCTCGAGTTGTCGCAGCTGACACGATCGCCGCTGCAGGGGAAGCTCTCGATGGGAAGTCGAGCGGCGCGCTACTTGGAAGCCGGCTCCCCTTCTGGTCCCGATACAAGGGCTCAGCCTCCGAAGCGCTGTCCACTCTCGCCGCGTCTCTTGGCGGGGTCTGGCGGGTCATGGACTCGGGAGCCGTTTGGTTCGGCACGGAGGCCTGGCCAAAGGCGCCTGAGAGCATGGACGGGACCGAACTCGACCGCGACGGGGCCGCCGGGACCGTGACGATTGCACCGGACACGATCGCGCTCCGCCCCGGCTTTGCGCTGTCCGGCACGCGCGTCGGGCGAGTTGAACACTACCTTGAGCCGGACGGGCCGCTTCGCACCGTCTTCTGGGTCTCCGAATGAGCACCACCGTCACCTTCGAGAATGCGGTCACTCCACGGGTGACGCTCACCCTCGATGAGGGCGTGTACACCGCGGTCATCGAGGTAGACGGTGTCGCCCCACAGCGCGCCGTCACGGCCGAGGAGCTATCGCTGGGTGTTCGGTCGCTCGACCCGCCAACGGTGCGGATTCGGCAGCGTCGCGACCCGCTCGATACCTGGCGGGATCTCGTCGACCTCGCGCAGCTCGCCGTCTCGGCGGCGATCACGAGCACGACGGGCACGACGGGCGGCCCTGTCGGTATCCTATTCACCTACCTTCGAGTCTCGATCGGAGTCCGCGGAGCCCTTCGGGCGCTCGGCGAGGATGCGGTCTGAAACGGCTCTGAAGTTCGCACACGCACGACACTGACAGTGACGATGTCGCGTGTGGTTGACCCCTCCGCCGCCGTCGGCGGGGCTCGCTGGGTTCTTTCCCCTGGCGCGCCGAACGACGGCCTAACTCATCGGGCGCAGGGGCGCCCGGGAAGGAAGCGTCATGTCCAAGGAACGAATCCAGAAGGCCGTCGCGAAGGGTGTTCTCTTCGACGGGTTGTGCGACTGCTTCGTGCTCGAAGACGGCGAACGAATCCTCTCGCAACGCGGGATCGTGCGGGCGATCAGCGGCGGCCGCGATCGCGGCGATTTGCGAGACTACCTAGCAGCATTGCCAAGTGAATTCAGTTTCTTAGGTTCGGCCGCAAGCGTTCGTTTTTCCCAACCAAGTGATGGTGCCCCCGGCATCGGTCGCCCCGCCGAGTTCCCGAGGCAGGGGAACCTGTTCCACTGATGCCTGGTTCCGACTCCCGCACGGCGCTCGAGCGCTTCATCCGCTGGGTGATGCGAGACACGCTCTACCTCGCCCAGTACGAGTGCGAGGTCCAGGGTCAGGCTGAGGACTACACGCTCGACCTCCTGCCAGCTGACGAGCGGATCCGAGGCACTGGTCTCTCGAACGTGCCGATCCGGCATGGGCTGCCCGGTGTGACGGTCCGCGTTCCGGTCGGGGCCTCGGTGCTCCTCGGTTTCGAAGGTGGCGACCCTCGCTCTCCGTTCGCCTCGCTCTGGGACCCTGACAGCATCGATGCCATCGAATTCAACGGAGGAAAGTCGCCGGTGGCACGAGTGGGAGACACGGCCACGGTCGCATTCCCGCCGCTCGTCACGATCACCGGTGTCGGCACGCTGGGCGCGGCCCCGTTCACGTTCTCGGGCTGCCAGGGGGCGATCGTGAGCCCCGGCGTCGCGGTCATCGAGACGGGCGCAAAGCGCGCGAAGGCATGAACGCCCGGGACGCCCTGGAACGCCTGATCCGTTGGGTCATGCGCGATTCCATTTATCTGGCCGCCCACCCCGCCGTCGTCGTCACCGATCACGGCGACGCGGTCTCGGTGAGCATCGAGAGCGGGCCGCTTGCGGGTGCCCTCCCTCGAGTCCCGGTCCTGAGTGGACTCGCTGGGGGCACGGCAACAGCAGTCGAGCCGGGCACGCGCTGCCTGGTTAGGTTCGAGGCTGGCGACCCTTCACGGCCTCGCGTGGTCGCCTGGGGATTCGACCGTGACTCCGCCGTCGTCCACCTCGACCGTGGCGGACGCTCGATCGCTCGAGTCGGCGACGTCGTTCGGATGCCCGCTGGGCCATCCCTTCCGGTCACCGGCACCCTGGTCGGCATGATGACCGTCCAGCCGCCACCTCCCTCGCCGCCTGTCCCGACACCCATTCCACCAGGCACGACCTTCACCGGCACGATGGCCCTCCCGCCATCTCTCTACGGAACGATCGTCTCCGGGGCTCGAAAGGTCACCGCATGAGCGTCACCTACGCCGGCAGCTTCACCCTGGGTGAGCTCCTGCCGCTCCCTCTGCTCTCGCAGACCCGCCTTGCGGCGACGGCGGCGCTTTCCCTGACCGATGCGCAAGCTCGGCTCTCGGCGGCGCTGGCGGCCTCCGTGGCCCCTCCGCCGGCACTCGGCGAGCTCATCGCGTCGCTGCAGCAGATGATTCGGTCCCTGCAGGACCTGTTAGCCAACCCTCTCCCTGCGGTGAGCATCTCTGCCGTGGCCGACCTGCAGGCTCTCGTCGGGGACCTGCAGGCGTCGGCCAATTTCGCCATCGAGCTCGGACAAATCTTCGCCTCGCCCGGCGTGCACTACGTGCTCTTCGCCGGCAAGGACTCCGAGGTATCTGGAGCGATCGGGTCGACCCTTGCAGGGCTTCCTGGTGTTGCTGCGGAGTCGACCGTGGCCGGCGTCGTGCTGCTCGCCTCTGACGGCGGGACGATCGCCGCGCTGCGGAAGCTCTTTCGCTGACTCAGCGCAGCGACCAGTATTGGCGACCGTAGGCGATCACGATGCGCACCGATCTGACGGGAGCTGTCGGTGTAGCAGGCTGATGGAGAAGGGTGCTCGCGTACATGACTCCAGGCGGATCCGGGTAGCTCCACTCGACATTGATGTCCGCCGGCTCCGAGAGACAGAGCGCATCGGTCTTCCCGAGCTCAAATGTCCACGTATTCGCGGAACATGGGACGATCGCGGAAAGCACCAAACACGGTGCGCTCGGATCTGCCAAGCGCGTGATCTTGACCTCCACCTGCTGCTCGGTGGCCGTCTTGCAGAACTTTGGCGGAAGCGGCGCATCGGCTTTCCAAATCGCCGCAGGCTCCACCGGAGCCCCACCGGTAGCCGTTCCCCCGCCGCTGCCCGGGGCTGCCCCGAAGCCTCCGCCGAAGCCCCCCGCCGTGGCGGTCGTGCCACCCGTCGCCAGCGTCCCGCCGGATGCGGTCACCCCGCCGCTCGAAGATGCGCCACCGGTCGCTGTAGCCCCGCCTGAAGCAGTGGCTCCGCCAGTCGAACTACTCCCACCTGTCTCGATGACGCCGCTGTCCTGCTCAGGGCTGCCGCCTCCAGATGCGCTCTCGGTACCGACTGGAGCGGACGTCTGGGTGGTCCCATCTCCAGAGCCGCAGGCAACCAGTCCGACAGCGAGCGCGAAAACCAACCACTTGGCCATCCCGCAATCCTAACCCCGACCCTCGAGAGCGCAAACGATGGCCGATTTCGGCTCAGATATTGGCGGCGTTTGGGACATTTCAGTGGATTTCGCCAGGGTCACCGGGCGCGAAGGGGTGGCTGTCGCGCTCCTTCGTCGCCTCACGACTCCACGCGGCCAGCTGATCGGAGCCCCCCTCTACGGGTACGACCTGCGAGGGCTCATCGGGTCAACCGTCCCCGCGTCCGTCGTCGAGCAACGGGTCACCGAGCAGTGCGCGCTCGAGGAACGGATCAAACGAGCAACGGTCACCGTAACGATGCAACCGGACGGCCTGCAGGTGCTCATCCGAGCCGAGCTCGACGATGGGCCATTCGGGCTCACCCTTGATGCTTCATCGCTCACGGTTCGCGCGTTTCTCGATGGCGTGCTGTTCGCGGAGGAATGAATGCTCTCCATCCAGAAAATCAGGACTCTCGTCTCGCGCACGCAAGCTCTCGACTGGATCTCCTCGCTGCTGACCAGCATCGGGTTCGATACGACGTCCTGGCAGGACGGCTCTTTCGAGCGAACGCACCTCGTCACGATCGCGACGATCGCCGCGGACCTGGCCGAGGTCGCCAGAATCTACACCAAGCTCTCCGTCAACGGATACTCGTCCGGAGACGCGCTCACGGAGCTGAGTCTCTCGCGGTTCTCGAATGCTCGCGGGGCCGGCGCGCGGGCAGCTGGCCCAATGACACTTCGCTCGGTCGCGAAGACGCCGTACGACATCAAGCCCGGGCAGCTCATTGCGACGACTCGGGATGGAGTTCGGTTTCGTAATACGACCGGGACGACGATCTTCGCTTCCGACGGAAACGTCGTGTCCGCGACCTGCAACTGGGAGGCAGTGCTCGAGGGCGTGACCGGCAACGTGCCCAAGGGCACAGTGAACCGGCTCGAGACGCCGCTCGCTGGAGTGACGATCTCGAACGACGTCGGAAATCCATGGTTCTCGATTCGCGCGGGCAAGGACCCGGAACGGGACGACACGCTGCAACGGCGCAACGCGACGAAGTTCGCTCGCTTGAGTGCCGAGCTCACGGCGGCAGCCTACGAGAATATCGCGATCAACCTCGGAGCGTCTAAGGTCACGCTGCACGATCAGAACCCCCGCGGACCCGGAACGCTCGACGTGTACGTGGCCGGCCAAAACTCGGTGCTGTCCGATGCCGAAATGGCCACCATGCAAGCCGAGTTCGCAAAGCGGATCTTCTTCACGACGGCGGCATGGGCGCACCCATGGGTGGACGGAGCAAACCCGTCTCGGGTCGCCATCCGGAAGCCGGATACGCAAGCGCTGAATTTCACGGCGACCGTGTACCACTCGGCATCCGTGAAAGCGTCGGACGTCCGGGCAGATGTGGCAGCGGCGCTGAATGGGCTGCTTGCACGCACACCGATCGGTGGCTTCTCGTTCACGCCGGGCCCGCAAAACATTCTCCCTGTCGACGACATCGTCGAGGCAATCCGAGCTGTCGACGGGGTCAAAAAGGTCGTCCTGGATCTTACCGCTGACGTGCTGGTGAACCCGCTGAAGCTGCTTGTCCAGGGGACGTGGTACCTGAACCCCATCGCCGTGACCTGACCCATGCTCTTCGTCAAATTCGTCGAGAGCGGCATCCTACCGACCCTTTTTTCGGGTCGGTTCGCGCGCCGGCACATGGGCGTGACCGCGGCCGTGTTCGATGTCCTCGCCGAGGGATTCGCGCATGCGGTGCGCGCTCCGTGGGTGAGCGACACGAAAGGCGTTGGTCCGGCTGTCGACATCCTTGGCGACCTCGGCGCGGAGGTCGGTCGGCCTCGCTACCCGCGCGAGACGTGGCAGAGCCATAAGTCACGGATCAACACCATCTGGGACACCGCGCCGCTCGATGGCACCGAGAGCGTCCTGCTGCTCGAGCTCGCCGCCGCGGGATTCCCCGGAGCGCAGGTCCAGTACACCAGCGACTCGGTGAACTGGTCCGAATTCTGGATCTTCTTTCCCGCCGGCACGCATACGATCACGGCCGAGGGCCCACCGGTGGGATCGTTCTCGATCGGGGATGGGACCCACATCGGTCCCGTCGGGCTGCTGGCGGAGGACCTCGCGACGATGCGAGCCATCATTCGCGCCCACAAGCCCGCTCACTGGGTGTGCTCGAAGATCGTCTTCCAGCTCACCGGATGGTCCGTCGGAGACGGACACCATGTCGGCGACCCAGGCCTGGTCATCGGCGGAACAAACGTTTCTGTGGCTGCCTACTGAGGAAAAATGCCGCTCGTAAATCTCACGGACACCGCCACTTGGGTCAACGTCGTCAGGTCGATTGGGGACACGGACCCAGCGTCGGAGACGAACTTCAAGGCGGGGATGCAGGACATCGCGAACCGCACCGCGTACCTGAAATTTCAGGGCGACCTACTATCCGCTCTGAACAGCGTGAACACGCAGTGGCGCCGCATGAAGGTCGGGTTCGGCGCGACGGTAGGTGGTTACCCGCAAACCATCAGTTCGACGACACCGACGGACATGGTCGGGTTCTCCACATCGTTTCCGACCAGCGCGACGTACACGCCTGCCGCCGGAGACCTGATTGTGTGCTGGGCCAAGATTGGGCTGGCCCTGGCCAGCGGCGGTGTCGAAAATAAGACAACGGGACGTCTGGTGGTGCAGTCCTCTTCTACCGCCCAGACGGTCATGCCTGGCGGTATCAGTGTCGTCTCGATGAGCTCGACGCTGGTCCACAATTGGTACTACCAAATGACGCTCTTCGGCATCTACACCATGCCGGTCGCCGAAGACTTTTCGCTCAAGGCTCAGCTGTACAACGAGTTCGCACCATCCCCGGGCGTGCTGGTCGACGACTCCTGGGCGGCGTTCTGCGGCGTGATCCGCCCGGGGGCTTGATCCATGGGACGCAGTTGGCTCGAGGAGCTGCCCGGTATCCGGGACATCATCGACGGCACGCTCGCGATCTTCCGCACGCTCCCGCGCCGGAATCGCCTGCGGTTCGAGGGCCCCGGGGTCTCTCTTGCTGACGACCCGCTGACGGAAGCCACGGTCGTCACCCTCTCGCTTCTCTCGGCGTCCAGCGTCACGATGGGCGGAGACGTGAGCGGGGCCGCGGCCTCAGCGACCGTCGTCGCCCTGCGAGGGAAGGCCGTATCGGCAACGGCGCCCACGTCGAACCAGATCCTGATCTACAACTCGGGGACATCGACGTGGATCCCCAGCGCGCTCTTCGGCGGCGACGTCACCGGGACGCCCGGAGCCGCGAGCGTCGTTGCTCTGCGCGGCTTCGGCGTAGCGAATACGGCGCCAACGACTGGACAAGCCCTGCTCTTCAACGGGACGAACTGGGCCCCGGGGGCGGTCTCTTCGCTCGCCGACTCCAGCGTCACCGCCTCTTTCTCAGCCACGGCCGGCTCGCGCTACGTCGTGGGTATCCTCACCGCGGCAATCACCGCGACGCTGCCGACTGCCCCGACCGCGTTCGCGCGCATCGAGATCTTGGGCTCGCCCGTCGGAGGGACGTACCCGACGACGGTGCAACCCGGGGTCACGACGACCACGACGGCTGGCCTCACGCAGCCCGCGGTCGGATCTTCCGTGTCGATCCCGGTAACGAGTTCGACGGCGTTCTCCTCGGGCCAGTACGTGTTCGTGGGGACAGAGCGATACCGGCTCGGCGCTTCGCCGGACGGGACGCACATCCTTGCGACCAACACCGGCGACGCCGGCAACTCGGCTGCCGGAGCTACGATCGCGACGGCGCAAAACGTTCGGTTCGGAATCGACGACCAAGCCACGGACGTGCTCGACGCGCCATTCCTGGCGCGCGGGTACCTGTTCGACGCGACGGTCGGCATGTGGAGGCGGTACTGATGGCGTTCTCTCCTCGCGACAACTGGCGGCGCGTCTACATGACGGACTGGACCGTCGGAAGCGTGCTCAATCCCACTCCCATCGTCGGGCCTACGCTCGCGTGGACGTCGTACAATCCGGGCGGTTCCGAGATCGCAGCGAACCCGACCGCTGGCGTCGGTCTCCGCTGGACCGCATCGAGCCCTTCGGGCTCGAGCAACATATTCGGAACGCCGCTCTCGGCGCACACGTACGTTCTCCTGAACCAGCTGTTCCCGACCTACAACCCGAACCGGATCGTCCGCATCGTGAACCGCGTCACGATCGCGAGCAACACGGCGAACTACCAGGGCGCATGGACCGGGTTCCTCAACTACGACACGAGCGTCACGCCGGTCCGGAACATCGCTGCCATCGGCTTCCGTCACGACTCCGCGCAAGCGGCTTCGAACAAGCTGTCCGTCCTCACCCGGTGCCAGTGGGGCGGCTCGTCCGGCGTCGACAAGTCGACGGCCATCCAAGCGCTGCAGACGAACGCTGGAGGCACGGAGTTCTACGACGTCCAGGCCACCGTGCTGTTCCCAAACTGGGGCGCGGAATTCTGGGTCGGGCGCTACAACGGCGTCGCCGATTTCGGCAAGGGGATGAAGCGCCTTTCCTCGATGCACTCACCGGGCACTGGCGTCATCACCGGGCAGGAGGCCCCGAGCGGCACGTCGTTCATCGCGGCGGCGCTCTGGGCCATGAACAACGGCGCCACGTCGAACACGTGGTCCGCCACGTTCACCCACACCGCGATTGACGAACTAATTTCGTGACGCTCTGAGCGGGCTCTTCGTGGCCCGCTTCTCACGATAGCGCACCACGCCTGGGGATGGATTCGCCGCCCTCGGGCCGCGGTGCGTCGCCATTTCGGATTGAAGGAGAAAACAAGACATGTCGATGCGACTTTTCGGGCTCGGGAAACAAGCTCTCGCGGCCGGCTCCATCGTTTGGGGTACGGACACGATCAAGGCGATGCTGGTCGGCTTCACCGCCGACACGCACATCAAGGCCATCACCGGTGCGACGAACGCGACGCCGATCGTGGCTACCGCGACGGCTCACGGGTGGGCCGACGGTGACGTCGTTGTGACCGCTGGCATTGGTGGCAACACCGCGGCGAACGGCACGTTCAAGCTCGCGGGTTCGACGGCCAACACGTTCAACCTGCAGACCTTCGACGGCGCGTCCGTCGTCGGCAACGGCGCCTACACCTCGGGCGGCTACGCGATCAACCTCTCCAAGGCGCAGTTCCTCGCGGACATCGACGCCGGCCGAGTCGGTACCGACGTCACGCTCACCACGAAGACGAGCGCCCTCGGTGTCCTCGACTGCGACGACATCCCGTACCCGCTGCTCACCGGGGCCCAGGTCTGGGGTCTCGCGATCTACAAGGACACCGGCGTGGCCGCCACTTCTCCGTTGCTCTACTGGTGCGACGGGAAGACGCTCGTCACCGTCGCAGCTGCAGCGTCGATCAGCGCGACAAGCATTGCGGTCGAAAAACTCGAGGCCGCGATCGCTTCTGGCGCGACGATCCCGCTGTCGAATGGCGTGACGGCAACCCTGAGCGCGCAGGCAAACGCTGGAGATCGAGTGCTGACGGTATCGGCTCTCAGCGCGGCGGTAGCGGCGGGTCACCACGGCGACGCCGCGACGCTCGGAACCGGACTCCCGCTCACCCCGAGCGGCACGAACGTCACGTTCCAGATCGACAACGGCATCTACCGCCTGGTGGAGATCTGATCGATGGCGGCGGAGCAGGTCACTCGCGCCTACGGCGTCGACATCCCGACGACCGACGCGGAGGTGCGCACGTCCGACCCGGCCGGATACGTTGCCGACGTCTTCGAGTCTCTTGCGGCTCGGCTTCGCTCCGGAGAGCTCAAGGGGGCCTCCGGAACCTGGGCCGAGCATCACACGCACCTCGTCACCGTGGAGGTCTCCAGCAGTGGGGAGCTCGAGGAGAACGGCGAGGAGTACCGGATGCGCGTCGAAATGAAGCGCACGCGCATCCTCGACACGAGGCCCAATCTTGCCGTCGTGAGGAAGTGACAACATGGCCCTGAACGCGAAGTTTGCCGTGCAATACCGGAACGTCTGCCTCGATCAGTTCGATGCACTGACGAATGGGTTCATGAAATACTACGACGGGACGCAACCGGCAGACTCCGACACGGCCCTCGGATCTCAGGTGCTTCTCGCGCAACTCACGTTCGGCGCGACAGCGTTCGCCGCCGCCGCTGCTGGCTCCAAGACGGCAAACGCAATCACGCAGGACTCGAGCGCGGATGCGAGTGGCACATGCACGTGGGTCACGCTGCAGAAAAGCACCGGGATCCGTTCCGGTTCGATGCTCGACGGCAGCGTCGGAACGAGCGCGGCGAACGTCGTGATGAACACAGTCGCGATCACTGCTGGGAATCCAGTCTCGTGCTCGTCACTCGTGATCAGCATGGCGGCGTGAGGAAGCATGCCATTCGTCATCAGGCATCAGTGCGTCGGAGTCGTTCACGAGTTCGTGTTTGCCGACATGCCGACGGAGCTCCAGATCGCCGCTGTCGCGCGATTCGTTGCTCCGCGCTGCGCGCACGAAGTGCACCCGAAAACGGGTGAGCCGTGGCGCGTGTGGGCCGAGCCGCGCGAACTCATCGGTGACTCTATTCCGACGATTCACACCCAAGAACCAAACAACATGCCCGGGCCGCAAGCGCCCACGATGCACGGCATCGCTAGCGCGGGAGAAACGTAATGGATTCCAAGTACATCGAGACGTACACGTCGCAGAAAGCGCGCGGCACACGGAAGAGCAACTTCACCACCGCGCAGTCCGTTCTCGTGGACATGAACGGCGCGCCGTTCCCGGGCGCATTTTTCGAGAAGGGCGCGAAGTTCGAATTCCGCGTCGCGGGTCTGCTCGAGTGGACGACGGGCACACCGGCGTTCACGTTCAATTTCATGATCGGCTCGACGATCGCGTGGAGCAGCGGGGCAATCGCGATGCCCAGCACGGCCGACACAGGAGTGTTCGTGCTCAAGGGGACGCTGCGGCTGGACAGCGACGGCGCGACGGCGCGCCTGATCGGACTCGCCGAGTTCACGATGACGCCCGGCACGGCGGCGGGAGTGGCGAAGGTCGTCCCGACCGGCGCGATATCCGCCGGAACCGCATGGGACAGCACCACGGCCTACTACTCGAATATGTACGTAGCGTGTTCTGCGGCGAACGCTTCCAATGCGGTCACCGTCGAGGACTACGACCTCAAAAGAGTGGCATGAAGCTCCAGGCGTTCGGCTCCGAAGCGCCTCCGCAACTCTTCCCTCTGTCCGTCCATTCCAGTGGTCGGTACCTGGTGGACGCGCAGGGGCGCCCGTTTGCCCTGCGGACAGAGTTCGCGTGGATCATGGCAACGTGGTTCACTCGAGAGCAGGTCCTTCAGTACCTCGACGATCGCAGCCACCGCGGCTTCAATGGCTTCGAGCTCATGGCCATCATGGTGGACAGCGGATCCCCGTATCAGTTCCGCCGCGCCAACGCCTACGGGCAAGAGCCATTCACGACCGTCGGGGACCTATCCACGCCAAATCCAGCGTACTTCGACCACCTCGAATACATCATCGACCAGGCGGCGAAGCGCGGGATGGTCGCCGAGGTTTACCACAGTTACCTCGGGTACAATGGCGAAGCGGCGCAAGGGTGGTACACGACACTTGCGGCCAACTCGCTTGCCGCATGCCAGTCGTACGGCAATTACCTGGGGACACGGTTCGGCGGGAAGACCAACGTCTTCTGGATGAACGGTGGTGACTACAGCCCACCGAACGACGCGACGCTCGCGAAGCACCGCGCGATCCTGACGTCCATCCGCGCGGCTGGCGGATATCAGCTATCTGGCTCTGAATGGGGCGGCCCGGATTCGCTAGTGACTGAGGTCGACTCAACAAGCGGAGCCGGCGGATTCACGTTCGGACTGGACCCGAAGACGAGCGACATGCAGCTCGACACGTTCTATGGGCTCGGCCCGGGGCAGCTCGGGCTGACGTACGTCACGGCTCAACGCTCGTGGGATAGAACGTCGCCCATCCTGCCGTCGATCGGAAGCGAGATGCTCCAGTACCTCGGGCCCTACTCGGGGAGCTCCGGGGACCGCGCGTCACTGCGCAACTACCAGCATTGGGCGATCACTTCCGGAGCGATTGCGGGGTGCAACGCTGGCGACTACGAGATCAATTTCGGCGCGACCCCGTACTTTGCAGCGTGGCAAAATCCATGGGTCGACGACTTCACCGTTCTGATCGCGTTCTACAAGTCGCTCAAATGGTGGATGATGCGGCCTTCGGGAACGGCCTCCGGGCGCGCCGGGCTGAACCTCGTGTCTTCGGGAGCCGGATCGGGGACGACGCAGATCACGAGCTGCATGGCCTCCGACGGCTCTCAAATCGTCGCGTTCGTTCCGAACACAGGAACGTCTGCGACCACGTTCGGGCTGAATCTGACCGGGCTTCAGAGCCCTCGCGACTTCATCTTCGTTGACCCGACAACGGGCGCCACACAGGCCGTCGGAACCTTCTCGAACACTCTGTCAAATCAATCGTTCACGACGCCCGGGGCCAACGCATCCGGCGCAAACGACTGGCTGCTTGTAGGAAAATAAGAGGACATAATGCTCGCTTCCCTAACGGACTACAACGCCAGCCTGAACGCCGGCCTGATGCAGGAGTTTTCGGTGCACAAGGTCGGCGGCACGATGCAGGGCGCCGGGACGTGGATGCGTCTCTGGACCGCATCAGGAGCACCGGGCGCCGGTGCTGAACCGGCGGCTACACCGGGAACCGCGTACTCCAATGCGACGGGCGGGATCATCTTCGGTGACTCGTCGCCGACAACGAAGCAGCTCGTGACCATCGAGCTCGCGTCCACGCAGCAATGCGTCGTTGCGCTGTACGATCGGCTTGTCGGGGTCAGCGGCATTTCGCTTGCTGCAACCGGGGCAAAAACGGTGAACAGCACGGCGCTCACGCGCTACTCCGGCGCGGCAGCGAACGTCGTGGAGCCCTGGATCGAGATCACGACGGCAACGACAACGACGGCAGCGATCCTGTCGGCCTCGTCGTACACGAACGAATCCGGCACCGCGGCGAGAGCCGGGGCAACGGTCACTCTCCCCGCAGCCGCCACCGTGCTGAACGCAACGATCCGCCTGCCTCTGCAGGCGGGCGACCGAGGCGTTCGATCGATCGAGAGTCTGAACGTCGCGACCGCTGCGGCTGCTGGTGTTTGCAACGTCGTGCTGCGGCGAAGACTCGGGCAGCTCTTCATTCCGACGAACGGGTCGTCTCTGCTCACTCTGCCGGTCGACCGCCTCGGCGCGCCCCAGGTTTTTGACGGGGCCACGTTAGAGCTGCTGGTCCTGCCGAACGCAACGACGGCGACGACGATTATGGGTTCCATCACGATCGGATCGTGAACACGTGGCAAAAATCGGTTCGAAGACCTCAACACGGAGAGCGCCGCGGTGGTGGCCGGCGTTCTATCGGGCCGATCTGTGGACCTTCACTCTCGACCCGACCGCCGTCGCGCAGGGAGAGAGCGCGCTTGCTCCGGTAGCGCTTGCCGCGACCGCGGCCACCCCCGTCGTATTCTCGGGAACGGGCACCGCTGCGCTCGCTCCGGTGACGCTCAGCGGCGTGGCAACGCAGCTCTCTCCGCCGGGGACTGCGGCGCTCGTTGGATCGCCCTCGGAGAACTCCGTTGGCAACACGGCTGCCACCACGGTCCAGGCTACGCTGGCGGTATCCCCGGGCGAAACGATCGTCGTTTTCGGCTCCTGTGGATCGAGCGCAGGTGTACCGGTTATCACCTGCGCAGACGATGTCGGCGGGAACTACGGCGGGAGCTCCCTCGCCACTCCGAACGACGCCGGGAACCAGCAATGCGCGTTCGCGTTCGTCGCGCCGTCGAGCGCAGGCGGCACGGTCACGATCACGGTTTCGTTTTCCGCGTCCGTCCCCTACCGAGCGATCGGAGTTCTCCGCGTCTCGGGGACGAGCGGCACGCCCCTCGCGGCCGGGCTGTTCACGACCGGATCGACGACGGCATCGTCGGGGACGATCACGGTTCCCGCGGGGCAGTCGGGGCTTCTCGTGGGCCTCGCTCTCGACTCCAGCGGAGTCGGCGCCCCGACGGCGGACACCGGTTCCGGCTTCGCCTCGGTCGGCGGGCTGTGGACGCTCGGCGGCGGCTCGAATCAAGCGGTCATCGAGAGCAAGGCGGTCACCGCTGGCGCAACGGCCGCGACCTTCGGCGCCGCAAACAATCCGACGCTGGCCATCGGGATATTCCTGCCCTCCGCCGGAGGGGTGGATTCGTACGCTACCGCCACCGTCGCATCCGTAGGATTCTCGGGAGCGGCAACGGTGCAAACCGCGGCCACATCCGTTGCCACATTCGACGTCTCTCCGGTCGGAGTAGACGCAACGGCGGCGACGGTGATGCCCGTTGCCCCGCCGTTCCCCTCCTTCGGTCCTCCGCCACCTCCGAAGGTGCGGCGAGGGCTCGATGGGTACACGCAGCAGCCGGCGCTCGACCAGCCGAGCTACCTGTCCTTCTTTGTTCCGCCGACCACAGCGACGACCGTCGTGATGACGCTCGCCGGCGGACGAGCTCCGAGTCGAGCCGGTCGGATGTCGACCGTCGTGTCAGCGCAACTGACGGGCGCGTCCGATCGCTCAAACGCTGGGCTCGTCTCCGGACAGCTGGTGCTCACTGTCGGCGGAGCGTCCACCCATGATGCCGCACCGGGGCCGACCGGATCCCGCACGGCAACGCTCGGTGGATCAAGGTCGGCGGCGAAGTCCGGACGGGAAACGATCGTCCGGATCCAGCTCCTCGGGGCCGCAAGGGCGCACGAGGCGCACGGCAGAGAGACGGTCACTCTCGGGGCCACGCTCGGAGGGAGATCCACGGGCGCACATTCCGGCGGATTCTCAACAGCGGCCACGCTTTCCGTCCCGCTCTCCGGAGTGCGCACTCGTGAGCGTCACGGGCGGGCGACCATGCTCGTGCTGCCGCAGCTCTCCGGCGCGGCCCATCGCGGGCTCGAAGGCGGGGTGCTGCGGCTCAACACGTCCACCCTCGGCGGAGCGAAGTCTCGGTCCGCCCGAGGCGGCATCTCGACAGCGGCTCAGGCCACGCTACCCCTCGGAGGGGCGCGCTCGCGCGAGCGTCACGGGGGCGTCGTGACCGCTCACCAGAGCGTCTTGGGCGCGCGGCGCGGGGCGAGGAGCCACGGCGCGCTCACGGGCGCAGTGGTGGGGCAGCTGGGCGGCAAAGCCAGGGCCGAGGGGCACGGCCGCATCGCGGCGCTTGCTCAGCTGACTCTCCCCCTCGGCGGAGCTCGATCAAGGGAGCGGCGTGGCGGGATCTCCACGCAAGTCTGGGTGGGGGTCGGCTCGGCTCGGTCCCGCGAGCGGCACGGCGGGCTCTCCTCCGTCGCGCTCGTGACCGTCCCGATCGGTGGGGCTCGTTCGCGCGAGCGCCACGGGAGGGTCGCGGTTGCGGTGACCAGCACGCTCGGGGCGGCTCGGGCTCGGGAAGCGCGCGGCGTCGAGACTACCACGGTGCGCTCGCTCCTGGGAGCCGCTGCCGCGAAGGTCAGGGCCGGGCGCGAGACGCTCGTCCGGGTGCTCACGCTCGGCGGGCTTCGTGCTCGGGAGGCGCACGGGCGCGAGGCGGGCTCTATGGTCGGTCAGCTCTCCGGGCGTCGTACCGCGGAGCAGCACGGGCGTATGCTCGGCGGATCGGTGTCGGGGCTGCCGCTCGGTGGGCTCCGCACGCGGGAGCGTCACGGGCAAATTTCGACCATGCAGACGCTCGCTCTGGCATCGCGCCGGACCGTCGTTCATGCGGGCGGGTTCGTTGGCGTACAGGTTTCTCGTCTCGGCGCGGCGTTCACCGACGCGCACAACGGGTACCTGCGACAGCTCACAGGGTCGATCGTTTCGCTCGGCGGAGGAGCATCGAAAGAGCGGCACGGCGCCATCGTCGCGTTCCGGATCCTGGACCTTCCCGGCGACGTCAAGATCACCGTTTCTCGTGACCGATGGGTCACGATCTGGAGGACTCCGGCATTGACCGATCTCATCGTTGGCGAGCGACCAAGGTTCGCGTTCGAGTTCACTCGAGGTGATCCTCTTCACCTCGGCGAGCTCTACGATCCGGACACGATCCGTATCACCGTCGAAATGCCGAACGGAAACGGTACAACGAAGCGCGACCTGTCGAGCTCCGTTGTCCGAGACGCTCTTGGGCAGTACGCGGTTTACGTGCCGCTTACCGTGCCCGGGCGTTGGTCGATACGAGCAGTCGGGACCGGGCCATCTGGAACATCCGTCGCGCAGCGCTACACGTTCGACGTTCAGCCCTGAAAGAGAAAACCCCATGGACTACCTCAAGAAAAACCTCCCCACTCTCCTGACCTCCCTCGCCATGCTGGCGCTCTTCGTCGCGAAGTCGAAGGGCCTCCTCTCCAAGGATCAAGCCGGCATGGTTGCCTCCGCGCTCGGCATCGGCGGCGTGTTCGGCGCGCATCGCATGCAGCCCCCGAGTCCTCCGTCCTCCGGCGCGACCGGTGCCGTGGCGTCGGGGCTGGTGGCCGGCTACCTCGGGCTCGTGATGGCGTGCACGCCCGCGCAGCGCGCCAGCATTCCGATCGTTCGTGACGTCGATGCGGTCGGCATCACGGTCGCGCACGTGCTCGGCTGGTGCGAGGACCACGGGGCGCCCCCGGACGTGCTCGACCAGGCTCGAGCCGCGCTGAACGACAAGCACACCGGCGAGGCCATCGAACTCGCCTATCAGGCGCTGAAGGTCGCGGCGGATCACGGGGAGAACGTGCCGCGGGAGCTCGTCGCTATCGTTGAGACGGCGCGGAAAGCCGCGCAGGCGGATGCGGTCGCGGCGGGCCTGAGGGTGCTCTCGGATCCCTCCAAGCACTGGGCCGACAAGGGCGACGCTGGCACCCTGTGAACACCACGTTCGACGACTTCAAGGGTGACGGAGAGTGAGCGCCATGCCGCGCATCGTCGGAAATGCGCTTTTCGTGTTTGGCGCCGCTGCGGGCGTCGTGGGCGGGGCGCTGCTGTGCGTGGGCGTCGCGCTCGCCCGATGGGGGACCCGTGAGGAACGAGAGCAACACGAGCGGCAGCTCCGCGCGCGAGCAGGCGACGGTCGATCCGGCACTCATCCGCCAGACGATCGCCGTCCTGGAAGCGACCGTCTTCGCGCTGGATGACGTGGTCTCGCTGCTCGACCGCTTGGGGCTGACGCGCTCGGCACCGAAGCGGGCGCTCGCCATGTTGGCGGGCGAGATCCAACGGGTGATCGCTCGCCTGCACGAGACGATCGCCGCACGCCCTTCCGAGAGGCCGACCAACCCAGCTGGGAGCGACGTCCCCATCCCAGTGGAGGCCATCCCGCCGGCCCCTCGAGTCCCGAAGATCCGATCCCTGCCGACGCCCCCGAGCGACCGGACACCGCTGCTTCCACCAGAGGAGATCTCAATGAGGTTCATTCAGGCCAAGAACTACCAGTGGGCGAAAGATCGCCCGATCGCGCTCATCGTCATCCACACGATGGAGAGCCCAGAAAAGCCAGGCACCGCTGGCGCCGTGGCGCAGTGGTTCGCCGGATCGAGCGCACCGATGGCCAGCGCGCACGTCTGCGTCGACGCCGACGAGATCGTGGAGTGCGTGAAGCCCGAGCACATTGCGTTCGGCGCTCCGAAGGCAAACCGGAACGGGATCCACATAGAGCACGCTGGGCGCGCGGCGCAGTCATCCGCGCAATGGGCGGACGAGTACTCCGTGCGGATGCTGGCGCTCTCGGCGCGGTATGCCGCCGGCATCGCCGCGCGGTATGGAATTCCGATTCGTCGCCTCACGCCGGGTCAGATCGCAGCGGGCGAGAAAGGCTTCTGCGGGCACGTCGACGTCACGCACGCATTCCGCACGCCGGGCGGACACGTCGATCCCGGTCCGGAGTTTCCGTGGGACCTCTACCTCACGATGGTCCAGCAAGCTGGAGGATCCGAGAATGTCTGACCCGAAATCCGCACGCTCCAACGACCCGATCGTCTGCCTTCACGAGATCCTCGACGGAATTGGCGAGATCAACCGGTGGCGCCGCGACGTCGACGAGTGGCGCAAGAAAGTCGATGATCGACTCGATGAAGGCAATCGAGAGTTCCAGCGGCAGAGCGCCGACATCGGGCTCGCCATGAACGCGATCCAGCGCGCGTGCACGCTCCTCGGGGCGAACGCGCATGCCACCGAGCTCTCCTCCCGCATCGACGAGCGGTTCCATCCGGCAGGCGATGGAGCGTGGGAAGAAAAGACGAAGCCCGGAGTGGACCGCGCAAGCCTTCTGCCGGAGCAGTGAGCGTCATGCCTCTCCTCGCCCAAGCCATCCCGCCACCACCCGACGACCCGGCAAAGTTTCTGCCGTGGGCTCTGCTCATCGTGGGGGGCGTCGTCGTCGTGCTCTGGCGCCTTCGAGAGGGGGAGCGCAGTGCCGAGCTCGTGAGGCTCCGCGCAGCGCTCGAGCTCAAGGAGACGCAACTCGAGGACGCGCGAGCGAAGTACGTCGAGGAGGTGAAGCGCAACGCGCGCAGCTTGTCCGCCGCCCGCCTCGCCCTCGCGCTCAAGAGCGGGCGCCCCGACGTCGCGCCTCCGGGCGAATGGGACGAGACCACCGCGGTGAGCCTCCAGCAGAGCGCCGACGACCGCGCCGCGATCGACCGGCTGTGCCGCGAGTTCGCGGAGGACACGCCGCCGCGCCCCCGAGCGCCGTCACGCTCCGGCCGCTGAACAAACCAACTCGCCCGGGCTCCCCTCCTAGGCCCGGCATTCCGCCGCCCCCGTTCCGATCCCATCAGATCGGTTCGGTGGGCGGCTTTTTCTATTTCCAATCTCGTCAACCCAGAACCACCCGGGGCTCTGGGCCTACCGGGGCGGGGCACCCCCGCGTGCGCGGGGACTCGAACGTGAACGGAACGACGCGGAGATCAGACTCGTCGCACTCGAGCACCTTGGCCAACCGAGGTAGCTCGGCTAGTGCGGCATCCCGCGTGTCGAACGTGTTGCTCTCGTCCTGCTCA
>Ga0213918_1000166_pt1 | contig 22780 bp, 26 predicted proteins | sample McNCre217MG_FD_163422 | JGI IMG/M metagenome (GOLD analysis project Ga0213918, IMG submission 163422) | Freshwater microbial communities from McNutts Creek, Athens, Georgia, United States - 2-17 MG | ecosystem: Environmental > Aquatic > Freshwater > Creek | place: USA: Georgia | collected... | reverse complement strand
GACAGAGAACCAAAGATTATTTATTCAAGCTATGAAGGAACAACAGCTTGTTATAGGTGCTGGTTGTGCTGGTGTAGGTAAATCGTACTTAGCTTTGTATCATGCAGCTAAAGAACTCCTTGAGGGACGTATCAATAAAATAGTCCTAATTAGAGCATATCAGCCTCTAGCAGGAAGGTCTATCGGATTTCTCCCCGGAGAACTGGAAGATAAACTCATCCCGTACTACGCTCAGATGCTTGCTTACCTTGAGGATTTCCTTACGGTTCCTCGTGTAGAGGTTTGGCTTAAATCCAAGACTATCGAGATTTGCTCTCTAGAGACCATCAGAGGACGCTCTTGGGATTATAGCTTGATTCTCTTAGAGGAATCACAGAACTTGTACCCTGAAGAAATCCAAGCCTTGACTACCCGTATAGGGCAAGGTTCACAGATGATTGTCATTGGAGACCAGACTTCTGTCCAGACTGACATTAAGAATAAGCAAGATGGATTGAATTACCTTCTTGGTGTTATTGACAAATATAAAATCCCTAATACAGCTACTGTCGTGTTTAATTACGACGATATTTGCAGGTCTGACATTACTAGAGATTTCGTTATAGCTTACGATAAGGAACTCGCTGAGAATAAATCAGCTTTTAGAGACAATAAAGGAAACCAACAGCATAGAAAAGGAGATAAGCATTGAAAGCAGATAACCAACGATATTTTAGACTAAAGGGTAAAGCTAGTGAAGATGATGATGACGATGCCCCTAATTCTAAGGAATTTATCTCGTATTCTAATTCTACGCTTACCCTAAGTAGACTGACGGTATACCTAGATGAACCTATTCAGGATGCTAGGTACTACAGACCTTTGATTGAGCATATCTCTCAATTGTCTGAAAGCGATAGTGTCCTTATTAAGATTGATTCCCCCGGAGGTAATCTAGCAGGGGCTATCGCTTTGGTTAATGCCATTCAAGATACTGACGCTTCTGTGCATGTAATGCTGACAGGACAATGCTGTAGTGCAGCTACGTTGATTGCTTTGTGCGCACCTTCTATCAGTACCTATCCACAGGCTTACATGATGTTCCATAGTGCAGCTTTCGGCTCTGTAGGTAAGCAAGAGAACGTAGAAGGGCATGTTAAGTTCATGTCAAGTCGTATCCGTGAGCTTCTGAAGAATGTCTATGCTGACTTCCTTACCCCTCAAGAAATCTCTGATATGAACAAAGGGATGGAATTGTGGATGGATACGGATGAGATTGAACTTCGATTAGCTGAACGAGAGCAAAAGCAACAAGCTGCTCAAATCAAAGAGCAAGAACTGAAGCTAAAACACGAAGAAAAAGCTAAGGATGATGGTAAAGTACAGGAAAGTAAATCCGTAGCCTCTAAGGGGCCAAAGAAGGCTTCCTAGGGGTATATTTAAGAGAGGTGAATTGTGCTTAGTTCAGAAAGATTAAATGCTTTGTTGACTTATGACTTTGAGACAGGTGCAGTTCACCGTAGAGCTTCTAAGAAACCTCTGATTCCTGATTTTGATGGTTTGTGCTCAATCTACGATTCTATAGATAAGAAAACGATAAAGGTAAAGCTGAATAAAGTCCTCTTTAAGATGCTTCTTAATCAAGATGTAGGGCCAAATCAGAGGGTTTTACATAGAAACATGCAAGAAGATGACTTCAGACTGAAGAACCTGATGCTTGTGCATAAAGATAAGTACATAGAAATCAAAGAAGCATATAGAAATATAGAATACGCTATAAAGATGCTTCCACATCCTTCAGATAGATTCTCGTATTTTGTGCAATGGTATGAAAAGGGTGTCCTGAAGAATAAATTAGTGCAAGATGCTATACCTGCTAAGAAACTGGTACTAAAGCTGAAGCTGAGATATAGCAAGATATTGACTAGGTATTGCGTCTTTGACGATTAGTCAAAGATGTAAGCGTAGCGATGTATTTGACGATTGAAAGAAGCACTAACATGCTAACAAAAGAACAAACTCAAGAACTTATACAGGATTGCAAGAGAACTGAAGATTTATCTTTCGAGATATTCTCTGATATAAGTAGCAATACTCATGCCATACGCTTGCTTTTTAGCAAAACTCATGCTATAATTGATTCATCAATACGTTTTTAACATTGCAGATTAAAGATAAGTTCTCTACACATAGCTGAAGATGCTCCTGCGGGAATAGCCTTAACGCTAGACGGTACATAGTTCTTATCTCTGCATTATTCTGTGTATTTTGCTCAAGGGTTTTAATACACGCTGGATAAGTAACCAGCACTTATATAAGGGGGAATATGAAACGATGCTTGCATTGCTCTGAGGGTGCTGTAGAAGCATTTGGCCTTGAGACAAGTACAATTTATGTTTGTATGTCTTGTGGGTCTTTGTTGGGTTCCCTAGAAGATACAGATACGGATGCTTTACAGGATGGTGACTTCAGTGCTTCTCCTGATAGCGTAGAGGATGATTTCAAGAGAGAGCCTTTTGAAATGCTAGATAGTTTATTGCAGAACTCAGGGTCTAGAACGAAACCTGTGTTTTATGATTAAGAAAACGCTGATTTAGCTCAGGGGTAGAGCAACTGCCTTGTAAGCAGTAGGTCGTCAGTTCAAATCCGACAATCAGCACCAAACATATAAAGAGAAATAAAATGCAGAAGTTAATTCAATTAAGAGACTGGTACATTTCTAGGCTAATGGAGACGAGTACCTATCTTGGAATAGGTCTATTAGTCGCTGTGTACTTTATCGCTCCACACCTATCTGCTATAACACCAGTGCTTCCTGATATTATCAAGGTAGTAGGTGGCCTGTTGATAGCAGTAGAGGAAAAGAAATCTTAATGAAAACAGGCTTAAAGAAACTCCTTCCAAGTGCCAAGGATATTAAGTTCAGCACTTACCTTACAGGTGCACCTTTACCTAAGCAGCCGCAGTTCTTCGGACATGAAGCCCTGTATTCTGATTGGGGTGTTCTAGGTAATGACTTATACGGTGACTGCGTATTTGCAGGTGCAGCGCATGAAACTATGCTTTGGAATAAAGCAAATGGTAAAGATGTGCAATTCACCCCTGATGCTGTGCTTTCTGATTACGCTGCTGTAACAGGGTTTGATAAGAATAATCCTGCTTCTGACCAAGGTACAGATATGCGTCAAGCCTTTGAGTACAGACGTAAGACAGGGATTGTGGACTCTAAAGGGGTACGGCATAAGATAGGTGCTTACCTTTGGCTTGACCCAAAGAATACAGACCACCTGTATAAAGCAATATGGCTATTTGGTGCTGTAGGTGCTGGTATCGTGTTCCCTGATAGTGCAATGCAGCAATTCAATACAGGTAAACCTTGGAAACCTGTCAAGGGTGCTAAGGATGAAGGTGGGCATTACATTCCACTGATTGCTAATCGTAAAGATGGAATTGTATGCTGCACTTGGGGTAAAGCACAACTCATGACACCGGCATTCTGGAAAGCTAAAGGTGATTCTTGTGCAGTGCTTCTTTCAGAAGAGTATTTGAGTGCAGGGAAAAGCCCTGAAGGTTTCGATTTAGCTGCTTTGCAAGCTGACCTTAAAGCTCTTTAATGCTCTTTTACAGCCTTTTATGCGTCTAGTTGATGTCCAAGTACCTTTTTGGTATTAAAACGTCTCCTAGAGGGGTTTAAAGGGCTTTACGAGGTAGTCCTGAATGACAGAGGACATTAAATAACCTGTTATTGCCTTTTAGGGATGGGCGTATAACGATAGCTAAGGCTCTTTATACGGACGATGCGGGCATTACACGCATATAGGAAAGCGTAACCTATGACTACATTAATGCCTCTTGGGGTTTTCTCAAGGGGCTTTTTTATTACAAGGAGATAAATATGACATTTGCTAAAGGCGATGTAAATATCAATAGAAGCGGGCGTCCTCCTGTTAATAGGGATATTATCCTGACTAACAGACAAGTCAAGGATAGAGAGTTATTGACTTTGCTTCGTAAGATTAAGCCACATCTCACTGAGAGTATCATGGTTGCTGCTAAGATTATGAAGAATGAAGAGGCGGCTCATCAGAATCAGCTAAAGGCATGTGTAATTCTGCTAAATGCCTATAAAGAGACTCTACAGGACTTGTATGACCAAGAAGATGACGGGGAAGCCCTTGAGGTTCAACCTGCTGGTGCTAAGGTATCGTTCTTCTACAAGCCTGAAGCTATTGACGGTGGTAAAGACGTAGAATGAGTCAAGCTAAAGTACAACAGCCTGAAGCTATCAGTATAGGCCCGTCATCGCGCAAGCAAGAGATGTTCCTTAACTCTAAGGCTGTCGTTACTTGTGCAGGGGGTGCTGCTGGATGCTTCGATAAAGATACGCAGTACCTTACGGAGATTGGATGGAAGTTCTTTGATGAATACCAAGGGGAGAAGATAGCTCAGTACAATTCAAGTACAGATTCTCTTGAGTTCGTACATCCTGAAGAATACATTAAGTTACCTTGTGAGGAATTCAAGAGGATTCATCAATTAGGTTTTGACTTCTGTCTCTCCCCAGAACATAGAGTCCCTTCTTGGGAAATATCTAATACACCTAATATAGAGACATTCGCTGAATTCTGTGCTAATTACGAAAAAGGTAAGCATTATTCAATCAAGGTTGGGTTTAATGCACCAGAATCAGACTTTAGATTAACGCAAGAACAGCTTGAAGAAATCGTAAGAAATCCTCTTAAAGAGATTCCTGTTGATTACTGGAAGATAGGGAAAGAGCAAGCTCAGGTACTTACTAAAATGCTGCATTGCAGCTATGTATCAGAGCACAAAGCCAATGCTGATTTCATTCAATACGTCTTACATGCAACTGGTAGAGGTTCATTCTTCGCTCAAGACCTTGAATCATTGAAGTACATGGTAAGTTGTGCATTTACTGACAATGGCTTTAGAAGTGCTGATAATGCTTTTGGTTGTATTCAAGAATACAAGTCCTTAGACGGATTCAAGTACTGCTTCACAGTTCCTACAGGTCTTTTAATCGTTCGTAGAAGCAATAAGATATTCATCTCAGGGAATAGCGGCAAGTCCTTTACTTCTCTGTTGATTGCTCTTAAACATATGCAACACCCCAGAGCAACAGGGGTAATCTTTCGTAGAACCTCGAAGATGCTTACAGCACCGGGGTCTATTTGGCATGAAGCCTGTGCTTTGTTCAGCAGCATATACCCAAAGGGTCTTAGGATTAAATCCAGAGAACTTGAGATTGTGTTTCCGCATGGAGCATTGCTGAAGTTCTCTCACTGTCAGTACGATAGTAACATGTACGACCACAAGGGTGCGCAGTACAGCTTGGTTATCTTTGATGAAAGCTGTGACTTTCCTGAAGAAGTAATCGTGTACTTAATGTCTAGGATGCGTAATGCAAATGTGGATTATCCACCGCAAATGTACCTGATGACAAACCCTGATTACAATAGCTTCTTACGAGTATGGCTTCAGGACTATTACCTAGACAATAAAGGAATACCTATCCCTGAACGTGCAGGGCATGTCAGGTACTTCTTCAGACAGAGTAACACTGTTCTATGGTACAACACCTTAGAAGAAGCTGAAGCTGTTCACGGTTCTGGCCCACAGTCAGGTATCACTTCATTTGCGTTTATCGGTGCTACTGTCCAAGACAATCCGCATTTACTTAAAGCTCAACCTGATTACATTAGTCGTCTAATGTCTTTGCCTAGAGTAGAGATGGAACGATTATTGCTAGGGTCTTGGTTTGCTAGACAAGAGTCCTCTGGTTTATTCAAGAGGGAATGGTGCGAAATGGTGTCATACCCTGACAGTAGTAAATGCAAACGAGTACGTTCATGGGACTTTGCTTTTAGCTTACCTAGTGAAGCATACCCTAATCCTGACTATACAGCAGGGGTGCTTATCTCGAAGAACATGTCTAATGTATACACAGTAGAAGATGTTGTCCGTATGCGTAATCGTGTGCATGAAGTCGAGAAGTTAATCTTCACTACAGCTATCCGTGACGGTAGGGGTGTCACTATAAGTATCCCTCAAGACCCTAACGCTGCTGCTGGGGCTTATGCTAAGGATTTACAGCGTAGACTAGGTGAAATGGGATTCTCTTGTAGATTATCCAGACCTGTGCAGTCCAAGATTACTAGGTTTGCTCCTTTTAGTTCCATCTCTCAAGCAGGGTTTATCCGTGTTGTGATAGCTGACTGGAATAAGGATTTCTTTGAGGAATTAGAGATATTCAATGGAGAGAAGAAACATAAAGATGACCAAGTAGACGCTTGTAGCGATTGCATGTTTCATCTAAATAGAGAAGTCCAGATGCCTAACATACGGATGATGGATTTGAACTCTATAGTTCCATCGCATGAACCCACTTCAGGTTTTCCTGCATTTAATAATAAAGAATACGTCGAGATACCTGAATTTAATGTAAAAGGATAAAATGCAAAGCACAGAAACTCAAGAAACACCTATTAAAAAGGATGTGCTACAGAATACATGGGAAACACCAGAGCGATTCAAAATGTCCGAAATGGGCTACCTTGGGTTACGGCATTATTCTGGTGTAACAAGAGATGAGATTCGTAGAGAACTCAATTTCCCTCAGAGTCTAGTCACTTACAGGGAAATGGGTGAACATAGTACAATCAACGCATCTCTCTCTTTATTCGATAGTATCATCTCTAAGGCTACTTGGTCATTTAAGCCACCTAAAGACGCTACAGAAGAAGAAAAGAAGCAAGCTGAAGCTATCAGTCAGATGATGCACGATATGGACACGTCTTGGACGGATTTCATTCGTGATGCTTTGAGTATGAACGTATATGGGTTTAGCCTTTGTGAAAAGGTCTACCGTAGACGCTATAAGAGCAATGGCAGCTTGTATAACGATGGTATAGTAGGCTGGAAGAAACTGCCGATTCGTTCTCAAGAGAGTATCCAGCGGTTTATCTTCAGTAGTGACGGGAATGAACTCCTAGGTGCTAAACAGAACCTAACCCGTATCTCTGATAACTTTAATCAGTACATGGGTTCGTCTAGGAATGAAGTAGTCCTTCCTATGTCTAAGCTACTGCACTTTAGAAGTGGTAGACATCGAGGAGACCCTTATGGTAAGAGTCCTTTACGTGACGCTTATCTAGCTTGGAAATACCTTGTACTTCTTGAAGAAATGGAGACTACAGGGGTGTCTAAGGACTTAGCAGGGCTTCCTGTACTATCCATGCCTATGCAGTACCTAGACAAAGATGCTGACGTGGATAAGCAAGCTGTTCGTAAGTATTTTGAGAACGCTATGCGTAACTTGCAGATGAACGAACAATCTGCAATGATTCTTCCGAATATGTACGACCCAGACACAAAGCAGCCTTTGTTTAAACTGGATTTGCTTAGTACAGGCGGAAATAAGTCCTACGATATTACGAAAATCAAAGAATGGTACAAGAACCTGATTATGATTTCGCTGAGTACAGACATTTTGACTATGGGTCAAACTCAAGTAGGTTCTTTCGCTCTAGGAAGCATCAAGAACTCATTTGCAGGCTCTGTAGCGCATCTTATGGCTAGAAACATAGCTGACACTCTAAACCGTGATTTAATCCGTCAAACATACGAATTGAATCAATGGGATACGTCCAGAATGGGGACGATAGACTTTGGTAACTTAATTGAAGTTGATATGGAAGTACAGAGCAAATTCCTGCAAAGGGTTATGTCTGTAGGTCTGATGGAAGCGGATAGAGAAGCCCTTAATGCAGTGCGTAGCGCAGCAGGACTAGAACCTCTGGATGACTCTTTGCCACCTCAAGAGGATTTAATGATTCATTCATCTAAGTCAGGAAGTGGTTTAGCGACTGGTACAGATAACGGTACAAGTACCAGTGTAGCAGGAACAGATAATTCAAGCATGAACTTGGATAACTCTGCGTAAGGAGAGGGGTCAAAAGCCCCTCTTTTCCCATTTATAATATACTCAAGGTAGTTTGTACTTGCTTTTTACATAAATCAATGTTATAATAAGTATTACTGCTAGTTTTTTGGAGTGCAAATTGAGTACAGAGAATGTAAAGACTGTACCTGTCATTAAGTCCATTCGTGAAGAACTTATGCAGGCTACCTTTATTACTATGGTTCCCGATGAAGTAGACCTTCACGGTGACATTACCACAGAAGAAGAAGTTCGCAAGGCTTGTTTCAATTTTAATAAGTTTTGCCGAAAAGCTAACCTTTTCCATATGGCAAAGACAGAGCTATTTGAATTCTGTGAAAGCTATATCATGCCCACTGACATTGTACTAGGAGACCGCTTTATCAAGAAGGGGACTTGGGTGCAGACGATTCAGTGCAATGATACAGATTTATGGAATAAAGTCAAATCAGGTGAATTCAACGGTCTTAGCATCGGTGCTATGGCTAAATGCGAAGTCATCGAATAACTTTATTATACACAGATTTATTCAAATAGTACACAAAGGAAATAAATAATGCGACCAACAGCTAAAAGAAAGCTGAAAGATATTAACTTTGAGACTGAAGGTGCTCATGTAGCTCTTGTCTCTAAAGCGCAAGATGGCCCTGCTAACGGACATGACTACGCAGTAATCCTGAAAGCGAATAACTTCTCTGATGAGTACATCCGGAAGATTCAGCAAGTCCAAGTAACGCTTGAATTCCCTGAATTCCTTGAGCGATTCTTTGGTATGTGGGAAACTGACGCTGAAGTCCTTGCTGCTTTGCTTGGTTATGTAGAACCTGTTGATGAAACAGAAGATGCTACACCAGAGGATACATGGGAACAATATCTTATTGACCAGATTCAGTCCTTTACGATTTTCAAAGCTGCTAATGAAGCGGCTACTCCTGAGCTAGTCCTGTCGAATCTTAGTCAAGAGCAATTCTTGCAGATGCGTCAAGACCAAGCAATGATTGAGAAGGCTATGAGTACAAAGCCTAGAACTAAAGTTAAACCTAAAGCTAAAGATAAGGCTGGTAAAAAGATGCTTGACCCAACGACTGAACAAACTCTCCCCGACGCCCCTGCTGCTGGCGTAGGCGTAGCTAAAGCTGCTGCTGATACCCCTATTGCAGATACAGCGAAAGAACTTGAGAGCATCCAAAAAGCATTTGAAGATACTCGTATCCTGCTTGAGAAGGCCACTGCTGAAATCGCAGCTTTCAAAGCAGAGAAACTTGAAGCTCTTATCAAAGCTAAGTCCGATAAAGTCCTCGATGTAGTCAAGGATGGCACTCACGCTGAGATTCTTGTTAAAGCTGCTCTTGCACTTGACGACACTGATTTTGATAAATACGTATCTGCACTCACCGCAGTATATAAACAAGTAGAAACATCTTCGCTTTTCAAAGAAGAAGGTATCTCTACAGGTGAAACTGAAATTCAAAAAATGAGCGGCGTTGCAGCCATTCTTAAAGCTCAATACAAGAAGTAATCTTCTTATCTTAGACCATATAAATATTAAGGAAAACACATGGCTGTTATCGCAACTGACTTAACTCGCTTGTCGCATACGCTCAAGGCAGAAGTCCTCCCTGAAAACGCTTATTGCAGAACTGTAGCTGTCGTTAATGACACCGCTAAGACTCTTGCAATTGGTACTGTCGTTGGTAAAGTTACCGCGACTGGTAAATACAAAGAAGCAATTCAATCCGCAGTTGACGGTTCGCAAGTTGGCGCAGGTGTAGTGCTTGAAGCTAAGACTCTGACGAACGGCGTTGATACGAACGTTTTGATTCTGTTCCGTGGCCCTTCGTCTGTTTCAGCAGGTGGTCTTGTGGCTAACGCTTCGTACTCTGGTGCTAACTTGACTACGCTGTACGCTGACCTTGAAGCCAAGGGCATTCAAGTCCTTACCGCAGTTTAATAACATAGAATAATACACAGGACTATATAAAATGGCACAAGTACGCAGTTATACAAATGCGTTTGAGATTGTAGACTACACGGAAGAATTGTCTATCGTCCCTAACTCATGGACACTTTTGAATGACGTAGGTCTCTTCGGTGAAGAGTCGATGACTACGCATACGGTTACTTACGAAGAGCAAGTTCACGCTTTGGGTCTGATTCCTGATGCGGTTCGTGGTTCTAAGCAATACGCTAACAAAGATGAAATCCGTAAGATTCATTCGTATAGCATCCCTCACTTCCCCTATACCGATGCTGTTCTTCCACAGGACATCCAAGGTAAGCGCGCTTTCGGTTCTAGCACACAAGCTGAAACTACCGATGCTGCTATCGCTCGTAAGCTGTTGCGTGTTCAGCGTAACTTCGACATTACGAAAGAAGCTGCTCGTTTTGCTACGCTGACGACTGGTAACGTGTACTCACCATCGGGTATCGTTACAGGTAACTTCTTCACGGATTACGGTCTGACTCAAGTTGTTGTTGACTTCCTGTTGGGAACTGCAACTACTGATATTATCGGTAAGTGCGAAGCTGTGACTTCGAGCATGCAAGATAACGTAGTTAGTGGTGAAGTTATCACAGGTGTTGTAGCTTACTGCTCGCCTGAATTCTTCGCTAAACTGATTTCTCACGCTAAGGTTCAAACGGCTTACCAATACTACATCGCTAACGAAGGTCAAATGATTCTTCGTCAACGTGCTGGTCAAAATGGTGTAGCTAACAACGGCGGTCTGTATCGTGAATTCTACTTCGGTGGTATTCGCTTTATCGAAGTCCGTACTATCCTTGGTGCTGGTCAACGTATGGTTCCTGCGCAGGACGTAGTGTTCGTACCAACAGGTACTGAAGGCACGTTCATGACGTACTACGGCCCTGCTAATAAGTTCGATTATGTTAACACGGTAGCTGAAAAGGCTTACATGTGGACATATCGTGACCCTAAAGGCGAGTCGATTAGCATTGATGCTGAAACTAACTTCATCAACGTGTTGCGTCGTCCTATGATGGTTGTTCGCGGAACGACAAGTAACTAATTAGTAATTAACTTTACTTACTCAGGGGTGTTTATCACCCCTGTTTTATTATAGAGTTTTAAAAGTAGCTTTATAATAAAACATAAAAGACTAAGGGATAATAATGGCACTTAGCAATATAGAAAAAATTCGGATAGAATTACAAGATAATGAAGTAGGCTTTTATCTCCTGTCTGATGACGATATAGATTATTTCTTGACAAAGAATAATCAAAGTATAGCCCGTACAGCTTTGGATTGTGCTAGGACTATCCTTCTGAAGATGAGTATGTCACCTCAAGCTCAGGTAGATATATTCAGTATACATGGAAGTAAAGCTGCTGAACAGTACAGACAAGCATTGCAATTGTACATATCTAATCCACATCTTAATCCTATCTCTATTGACGTGTCTAGGACAGTTTCTGGAATCAGTATATCAGAAATGCAGACTAATAACGATAATACAGATGTGAATACAGTACGTTCACCTAGCCGTAAGCTACCTATTGGTACGGTTCCTAAGTATTTCTCTAACTACGAGTAACCTGTATGAATAGATTCTTATGGGCTACTACTAGACTAATGCAACAGCATGAAGTACCTTGTACTTATGTGAAGTTCTCAGGGGATACTTATAACATAGCTACGGCTAGTACAGTTAGAACTAGTTCTCAGATACAGATTAAGGCTTATCCTAAGCAGATGCAAGGCATCATGAAGGATTCACCTGATATTATCTGGAAAGAGACTATCATGTTCTACATTCAAGCTAAGTACATTACACCTAAGACTCAAGATAAGATTCTTTACAATGGTAAAACGTATGTAATTGATTCTTATCAAGAGCATGGTGCTAATGGTGACATTATTCTATATAGAGTAATCACTACAAGGGTTAAGTAAAGATATGATAATCAGTGCTAACTTAAAAGAGGTTGAGAAGTCCTTTGAAGCAGTGATTAAAGATATTGAAGTACGGCTTACTAATATGGCTGTAGGGTTTGGACAGATGGTTGCAGCTAAGGCTGAATCTCAGAACCCTATAGGTCTAAATACCCCGTCTATGCAAGATTACTATGAAGCTCGCCAAAGATTAGGGCCGTATCATCTTCAGCCCACTCCGGGTTTCTCTAAGGGGTCTTGGCAAGCTACAGAATCATCGTCTTTCCCTTGGAGAGAGACATATGGTGGAGGTGCAGGTCAAGCTGCTGTAGCTGCTATTCCTTCGCAATTATCAGGGTATAAATTAGGTGATACTTATTATGTAGGTAACACTGGCCCGTATATCGGTATCCTAAATCAAAGGTACAATATAATAGATGTAAGTACAAGAGACATTATGCAGGCTTTCTCTATAGATATGTCTGCTATATATAACAAGGGGTAGCATTTGGATACAAGCATATTGGACTGCAAACGTGCAGTAGAGGGTCTGTTAGCAAGCACTAACCCTACTATTCAGATAGCTTATGAGAACTCTAGATTCGTTCCCCCTGAAGTATTGTACATTCAAACGCAGTTCATGATACAGCGTCCTGATGACCCTGTATTTACAGCAGGGTATCATAGAGAACGGATGCAGTTTCAAGTGTTTGTAGTAGATACTATAGATACAGGTACTGGGGAGGCTTATACCAAAGCATTAAGTATAAGAGAGACTTTCTATAAAGGACTGCATCTTAAAGAGGGGCCTACAGACATTTATGTCCTTAGAACTCCATTTATTTCTCATGCTACTGTAGCTACTGACAAAGTAGTCGTTAGCGTAGTTATTGACCTTGTTGTAGAAGTTTCATCTTTCTAAAAGGGACTTATGTATAAACATATTAACGCTTTACTTGTTCCTAACTCTGGTCTTGTAGGGGTGTATAATACTGAAGAAGATTTTCTAGCTGGATTACCTCCCCTTCGTACTTTCAGGATTTATACTAATCCTACCTCTGACGTTAATCTGACTAATGCTTTACAGCTAGAGTTGATTAACATGGGTGACGCTGAACCTGCCCCTGAAGTCCCTGCTGTAGTTTCTAGATTTCAAGCTAGGGCTGCTTTGTATAAAATGGGATTACTTGGTGTTGTATCTGACGCTATTAGGACAGCAGGCGTAATGGCGCAATTAGCATGGGAAGATGTCCAAGAGTTCCGTAGAGATAGTCCTACGGTAGCTGCATTAGCTGCTTCTTTGCATCTTACAGATACTCAAGTGGATGACCTGTTTATTCTAGCAGGAAGTCTTAAAGTTTAATTTATTATAGGAGCGTTTATGCAAGTCGATGCCTCAGAAGCACTCATTTTTACAACTAAAGGTAACGTTCTATTGAACTCTCTTGAGCGTAAAGATGGGTGGGAATTCAGTCCTAATGGTGTACTCTATTGGGAAGAATACTACCAAGGCGATGAACTTGTTAAACGCAGTGTAGCGATTTTCCAATTACCTGAAGGTGAAACTCTTTCACTTACACAGGGCGCAATACAATAAAACAGAAGATAGGATAGAGATATGGCTAATACACAGGCTTTGGCACAGAGCTTTCGCGTAGAGCAATTGAATGGAATTCACGCATTGGGGACTACTGTAGTACGCGCTGCTACGACTCCTGATGTATTTAAAGCTGCTCTGTATTTTGCATCAGCTACGACTGACGGTACTACTACTGCTTACACTACTACAGGTGAAGTAACAGGTACAGGATATACAGCAGGTGGTGTTACGTTTACATGGGTTGCCCCTGCTAATACAGGTGCTGTAGCCTTCACAACACCTTCAGCATCATTCGCTTGGACTGGTCTGACTGCTTCAGCTTTTGACGCTGTATTGATTTATAACAGCACTCAAGGTAATAAAGCTGTAGGGGTATGGACGTTTGGTTCGCAGACTGTTACGGCAGGAAACTTCAGCTTAACCCAGCCCGGAAATACGTCTACTACTGGTTTGCTTCGCGTAGCTTAATCCAAATAAACCCCGAACGCCTCTTTACAATGAGCACCATCGGGGTTACTTTATTATAAAAGGATATTATGGCAACAGGGCAAGGTACTTTGATATTTGACTTCGGTGCAGCACCGGGTACTAACATAGTTCAGACTGTTGTTTCTGATGCAGGTATATCTGGGACTTCTAAAGTAGAGATATATCTGATGGGTACAGATAGCACAGCAGACCATAATACCACAGAGCATCAATTGCTTCCGTTAGGTGGTTTATCGTTGTCTGCTATAGCTGTTACGGCTGCGACAGGGTTTACGGCTCAAGCTGCTACTATACTTAGACTAACAGGACAATTTCAAGCTCGATACGTTTGGGCTGACTAATACAAGGATAAATTATGGCAGGCTTTCGTATAGAGGGGAACACCTCTGGTCGTGTTGCAGAGGTAGATACTAGCAATAACGTACAAACAAATTTACCAACTACTGCAAACGTTGCAGGATTCGCAGTGCTATCTGCTGAGACAGATACAGGGGTAGCTACAGGTACTCGTGAAGTCCGTAAAGCTAGTATCACACAGGACTTTAGGCTTCTGACTGGTGCACCATCGTTGTTGATGTCTAGGAACTTTCCGGGTACTACAATCAATACTGGATACTGGCATCAAATTGCTACTACTCAAACGGTAGCTCAAGCATCTAACTTACTTACGATTAACAATAGTAACGTTACTACTCTTTCTACTGGTTCTGGTAATCAGTCTGTTCAAGCTGTACCTATTAACATGGGTGGTGCGACTGTAGTTGAGATTGACGGTTACCCCACCAATACTCCTGTTAGTAACAACGTAACGGAATGGGGTGCTTTTAACTACACTACGTTCAACGGCACTATTACTGACGGTGCATGTTTCCGTTTTACATCAATCGGTGACTATCGTTGTGTTCTGATTACGAACTCTGTTGAGGTGCAATCTGCTGCTATCAATAGCACGACATACGCGCCTATTAACAGTATCAAGAATTACAAAATCCGCATCTCTGATGAAGGTGCAGAATTCCTTGTAGATGACGTTCGTGTAGCTTTCGTACAGCGTCCTAGTACCTCTGGTACATCGTTGATGAATACAGCACTGTACTTGTCCGCTAGAACGTATAACGCTGCTACAGCCCCTGCAAGTGCTACTCAATTCAAGATTGGTCATGTAGCTGCATGGCTTGAAGACCAAGCACCTAACCGTGACTACATGTATACTTTGAGTGGTCAAGGTAACTACTGCGCATATACTCAAGATGGTAACGCAACGCCCGGCCCTACAGCTATTTACACGAACAACACTGCGCCTACGGCTGCTGTTCCAACGAACACCACTGCTGCTCTTGGTTCTGGTCTTGGTGGGCATTTCACCGCTACTGCTACGGCTGCTGTCAATACTGACTTGATTATCAGTTCATATCAGGTTCCAGCTAACTCTGGTACTGTCACAGGTAAAGCTCTTTACATTAACGGATGCTGGGTTGATACTTATGTCCAAACTGCTCTTACTGCTGGTGGCGCTAACATTGTTTGGTATCTATCTATTGGTAGTACTTCGGTATCTGAAGCAACTGCTGAATCAGGGACAACAAAGATAAGACGTATCGTTCCTCTTGGTGTTCAATCTGTAGCTGCTGCTGCTGCTGCTTTGGTGCAGTGCACCCGTATCCAAGTTCCATTGACTGCGGTTCCTGTGTTTCCGGGTGAATTCGTTAAAGTATGCTGCCGTTATGTAGGTACTGCTGCTACAGCAGGTGCTTATGGGCATGTAATCGGCTTTGACGGTGTATTTGAGTAAAGTATGTCTTTACTACTGGCACTCACTACCGCCGTAGGCGGGATACAAGTAGCCTTAGTAGGACAAGCGGTAAGTCTAAGTTCAGGAAGTCTGTTAGGTACTCTACAGACTTTCCTGTTGACGAACCTCTTAAACTTAGCTCAAGGTAGTACAATATCTACTTCATCTAATGCAGTTTCTGGTTCATCTTTAGCAGGTACTCAAGGTTCTTTAAGTACCTCTTTAGTTAATACTCTATTAGGTCTCGCTGAAAGTACAGCGTCAGGAACGGTAGTAAGTGCTAACGTAGTACCTGTAGTAGGTATTCAAAGTACCACTAATCAAGGAGCAGTAACACCTAGCCAAGCTGCTGCATTGCAACTTGTAGGGATACAGGAAGCCTTCTCTTTAGGTTCATTGACAGCTACAGCTTCTAACTCTCTTGTAGGAACAGCTTTAAGCCTTCTACAAGGGTCTTTAGCTAGCGCTATAAGCCCTGCATTGACTTCTGTATTGCAGTCTTTAGTACAAGGTACTTCAACTCCTGTACTATCTGTTAGTGCTTCAGGAAGTCAAGAAAGTACAGCACAAGGAAATACAAGCGCAGTATCTTCAGCTTTTCCTTTAGGTGCACAAGAGGCTCAAGTACAAGGGACTGCTGTAGGAACATCTAGCTTTGGCATATCAGGACAATCTGAAACTCAAGCTCAAGGTAACTTAATAAGTACCTTAGCGGGAATCCTGTTTGGAACTCAAGAGGTACAAAATCAAGGTACTTTGCAAGCAAGTAACATAGGGGCTATTCTAGGAATTCAGGCAGGTACATCTCAAGGTAGTGTATCTTCTGTTTCTGTAGTTAGTACAACAGGTCAAGTCCAAGTCCAAAGTCAAGGTACGATAACGGCTCAACAAGCTGCTAACTTACAGCTTATAGGGATACAGCAGAGTATCTTACAAGGTACTTTAGTTCAATCGTTGTCTCTAGCAGTATCAACTCAAGTACAGACTGACGCTATTGGAGTAATAGGTTCTCTAAATACCCCATTGCTGGCCTCTAACACCCTCTTAGACGCTTCAGGAACTCTTGTAGGTACTTCTACCCTACCTTTGACTTCTCAAGCGTTACAGGGCTTTATAGGTACGTTAACGCCTGTCTCTGCGGGTGTTATTCAGCTTATAGGGTTACAGCAAGCTATATCTCAGGGTAATGTCTTTGGGGTTACGACAAGAGCTATCACTTCTTCTAGTGCAGCTAATCAAGCTGGTTCTATAGTAGCTGCTCCTTCTAACGGGTTATCTTCTCAAGTTCAAGGCACAGTCCAAGGTTCTATACCTTTAGTAATCTCTACAGCTTCTCTAGGTACAAATACCTCTGCTGAAGCTCAAGGTATTCTAGCTAGTACCTTTATTAAGAGTATCACTGGATTACAGCAAGCTAATACATTAGGGAACATCCTTCCAACGATAGGTGCTGTTCTTACAGGGCAATACACTCAAGACCAATTAGGAAGCTTCTTAGTTCAATACAGTAAAGCCCTTCAAGGTGCTTCTATAGCATTGCAACAAGGATCTGTTACCTTTAATCTGATTACTGCTGCTATTAGTGCAATCAGGACATTGTATGTACTGCATGAAATCAGAGGGTTGCCTTTATCGCATGAAGATAGGACTTTGATAGTAGATATTGAAAATAAAACACTAGCTAATCTGGATTCTATTAGAAGCACGATAGGAATATAACATGAGTACATATGTAATAGATGGTTCAGGTAGAGCGGTTATAGACAAGGATTCTAACGCTAATCTAGATTACTCTTTGGATTGGACGAACTGGTTAGAGACAGGTGATGCTATCACAGGTCTTACAGTCTTAGTCCAAGGGGTGACGCTAGTCAGTTCTCAATACTCAGGTGCTCTAACGACTGCTTGGGTATCTGGGGGGACAGTAGGCGACCGCGCTGTAGTTACCTTCAGAATCAGTTGTAGCTCAGGTCGAATTGATGATAGAAGCATTTACCTGAAGATTAAAGATAGATAAAGAAAGAAATTTCTTCTGTGTTGGTATGTCACTTACATACTTAATTTTGCAAAATTAAATAGGATAGAATTATGCCAGTATCAGCAAAAGGCGTAGCAAAACGTGTCGCGTATAAGAAAGAGACGACATGGGGTACTCTAGCGGGTGCCACAGGTGCTAAGTACCTTCGCCGTGTAACATCTAACTTCAATCTGAAGAAAGAAACCTACGAATCTAACGAAATTCGCACGGACTTTCAACTTGCGGACTTCCGTCATGGTGTCCGTTCAGCCGATGGTTCGCTCTCTGGTGAATTGTCTCCCGGTTCTTATTCGGACTTCATGCAATCTGTAGTAGCTCGTGACTTCACAGCAGGTACAGTAATTGCTCTTGGTGCAACGACGCTTTCTATCGCTGCTTCTGGTTCGCTGTTTACGTTGACCCGTAGTGCAGGTGACTGGATTGTTGACGGTATGAAAGAGGGTGACGTTATCGCTCTTACAGGTGCATCGCTTAACACTGCTAACGTATCGAATAACCTCTTGGTTTGCTCAATGACTTCTACGGTTCTTACCGTGATGCAATTGAGTGCTACCGCTATTTTCCCACAAGCTACCATCGCTACTGTTACAGTCACGGTCATTGGTAAGAAAACCTTTGCACCTTTGACTGGTCATACAGATGACTCGTACACCGTTGAAGAATTCTACTCTGATATTTCTCAGTCTGAAGTCTACACAGGTATGAAAGTCAAGTCGATGGCTGTCAAGTTGCCTGCTACAGGTCTTGTAACTACCGACTTCTCGTTCATGGGTAAAAACCTTGAGCAATCAGGTGGTACTCAGTACTACACAACACCTACCGCTGCTGGTACTACAGGTATCTTCGCTGCTGTGTCGGGTGCTCTGATTCTTAACGGTACTCCTGTTGCTCTTATCACTTCGATGGACTTTACGGTTGAACGTGGTGCTGAAGCTGCTAAGGTTGTAGGTTCTAACTTTGCTGCTAACATCTTCACAGGTCGTATCAAAGTTACAGGCAATATGTCTGTGTACTTTATTGACGGTGTTGCTCGCGGCTTCTACGATACTGAAACTCCTATTTCTTTGGTTGTTGCGCTGTCTACAAGCAATGCACCTAACGCTCAAGTAGTTTCTTTCTCGTTGCCTAAAGTAAAGATTAACTCTGCTGATAAGAACGATGGTGAAATGGGTATTACTCAAAGCCATAGCTTCTCTGCTCTGTTGAACTCTGACGGTACTACAGGTAAGCAAACCAGTACAATCCAAATCCAAGATACATCTATCTAACGTATAGATTTTATCTTTAAGCTCTCCTTGGTTAACCCCTTGGAGGGCTTTTTATCGTCTATAGGTATTGCTTTTTGACCTTATTGATGTTATAATAGAACTTAGGGCTAGGATTATATTATACGATTCTAGGGTAATCAATTTATATAAAGGATAAATAATGGCAGGCTTAGACCTATCTAAAGTTAATGTATCGGCTCTTTCTGAAGTCGGACATGAATTTGAACTTTCGCTACCTGAAGTGGGTACGAAAATGGATGCTTTCATCAAAGTACGAGGGGCTAACTCTAAAGTAGCTTTGAAGTTCCAGAATAGACGCTATAACGAACAGCAAGTCAAAGAGAACATTGCTAAGAAGCGTGGCAAAGAAGTTGAACCTATGCTGATGGAAGATTTGGATAAATTCCTTGTTGACCTAGCGGTTAATCGGACTATCAGTTGGCGCGGTATTACAGACGATGGTGAAGATGTACCATTCACCCCTGAGAACGCAGAACGTGTCTATAGTGAACATACTTGGATTCGTGACGCAGTGATACAGGAGTCGAACCTAGTCGGTAACTTTCTCTGATGAGGACATAATACAGGCTAAGGCTTACGCAGAGCAAGAATTTAGGCTATCAGCAAAGCAAAAAGATGGAAGTTCTTATAGAGAACAACTAGAGAACGTTGAACGAATCACAAGACAAGTTCCAAAAGAACTTCAGGATTTGGTTGAACTTCCTCAGAGTTTACAGCAATGCTGGCGGTGGTTTCTAGAGCTAAATGCAACAAGAGAGTGCTCTATGGGGGTATCAGCAATTTCCCATAGAGAAATACAAGCGTATTTCGACTTGTATTATATAGAGTATAACCCTGAAGAAGTGCAAATGCTTCGGATGTTCGATAGCGTAGCTGTTGCTTATATGAATGAGCAAAGTGCAAAAGACGCTAAAGAATCCGAAAAGAAATCACAAAATAAATCAAGGGATTAAGGCAGCTTCGGCTGCCTTTGTTCTTTGTAAAGGATGGAATAATGGATTTACAGACATTAAAATTTACAGTAGATACAAGTGACCTGTCCAAGGCTATAGGTACGCTTAATGAGCTTAAATCCGCTATTACAAGCGTAGACAAAGCAAACAGTGAAGCAAAGACAAAAGCTGCTCAAGCGGCTAAAGCTCAAGCTGACCAAGTAACAGCAGAAGAAAGGGCGTATACTGCTCTTGAGAAAGCTGAAGAAAAGAAGCGCAACGAGAGCAACAAGACGACTAAGACGTTAGAAGATAACGCTGCTAAAGTCGAAAAGATTATGAAATTTGAGGCTGACCGCCTTGAGTTTATGAGAGAGGAATACACCAGAGGGAATTCTGGAGTATTGTCACGGATACGCGCTTTAGGTGCTCTTACAGACCAAGAGAAGGCTCTTGGGGACACCTTAGATAAGCAAAGAGAAATCCTTGGTGGAGATTCGTTAGATAAGTCCACAGGTGTATTGAAGGTACTAGGGAACCAAGCTGCTGTTACAGCTAAATCCCTTGAATTATTGAACGGTGGTTTTGGTCTTACATCAGCACAAGCTAATCAGCTTGCTCTTGGTATCGTGCGTGTTACTAACGCAGCTAAGGATGATGGAAGAACTATAGATGCTACCAATGCTCAAGTAAACACCTTAAAAGCTAGTTTCATTGAATTAGCTAGTGCTCAGAACGCTAGAACCGCTGCTATTAAAATGCACGATAAAGCAGAGAGAGACAGTGCCAATGCTCTCGCTTTTGTTAATAAAGAGATGGAACGTATCACGTTTGCATTTCAGATGGTCAACGAAGAGCTTGGTAGAACTACAGCGAATGGTCTGTACAAGTTCGAGCAGATGCTTAAAATCTCTGGAAAGAGTATCCAAGAGCAATCATCTTTACTTGAGGATTACAAGAATAAAATCATAGCTGTTAATAAAGCTAGAGATGCAGGTCAAGACAAAGGACCAAATACAGGTTATATTACTCGTGCTGTCGGCCCTCAGATTACTGACATATTCGTAGGTCTATCTACAGGGCAATCACCGTTGACTGTATTGATGCAACAAGGTGGACAGTTGCGTGACCAATTCGGCATGATGGGGATAGCCTCTAAAGATATGGCGGGCATCATGCGGGCCTCTGCTGCGTCTATGGTGGATTCCATTAAGGGTGTAGGCATAGCGATGACTTCGCTTGTTGTAGGAGTCATCAAGGATGCACCTAAGTTCATGGGTGGGGTTGTGTCCAGTATCACAGGAATGGATGCTGCTTTCACCAAGTTCCATGATAGCCTTGTAGCTAACTCTAATGTATCTACAGAAGCAATTAGACGTATCAGTCTTGCCTTCTCGGCTTTAAGAGTTAGTGTTGGATTTATTGCAGTAGCTTCTGTAATTGCTCTTGCAGCAATGGCGTATGAAATGTATCATATAGCTCAAGCAGGTGCAGAATTAGGAAAGACATTAAGTTATAGCAACGGTGAATTAGGTGTTACTAAGCAGTACAGTATAGACCTTGCTAAGTCCTTGACTTACACAGGTAACTCTGCTTCTAGCTTGATTGCTATATTTACTGAAATGGCTGCTACGACGAAAATATCGTCCGAGTACATGGCTAAATTAGGTGTAACTGCTCTTGAATCTGCTAAGTACACAGGACAATCAGCTAGTGACTTAGTTAAAGCATTCGCTGCTATTAAAGATGCTCCGTTTGATTCTTTAGTTAAATTAGGCATGGCTTCAGGTCGTGTATCTCAAGCTATCCTTGATGAAGTCCATGCTCTTGAGCTTAAAGGTAAGCGTTTAGAGGCTGTAGCATTAGCCTCTGAAGAGTATCTCAGAGTACAGAATGATACTACTTCTGTAGCTAAAGGCAATACATCTGTATTTGATAAAGCATGGATAGCTACTAAAGATTCTATCGTAGCCACTACTGGTAGTTTAGTAGAGTTTGGTACTAATTGGGCTAAGTTTGAGATAATCCTAGCAGTTCATCAGATTTCTTTGATGAAAGATGCGTGGGATTCTGTAGCTAAATCAATTAAAGATGCTGCTGAGAATATAAGTAATTTTAATAATTTAAAGACCCCTGAAGGACTTAGAACAACTACCCGTAGAGATGGTCGTTCAAGTAGACTCGGGGGATATGGTCTAAATGGTCAACCTACAAGTCAGTACGATGGCTCTAATCCTGTCGTTAAAGGATTCTTACAAGACAACGGTATCATAGCTAGTGACAACAGAGAGCAAGCTGCTGGACTTCGCGCTAAGGTTCAACAAGATAATAACACTGCGCAGTACATTCAGAACAATAAAGAAAAAACTGAAGCTACAGCACGTTGGGCTACTGAATCTATTAAGTACATGAGTGCAGTTGAGAAAGCTGAGAAAGAACTTAATAGAATTCAAGGGCTTTATAACGAAGATGTTAAGAAAGGCGCTTTATCAGCGTTAGCTCAAGCAGAAGCTGATAAGACTTTACACGGTGCTCAACGTGAATACGCTGCTGCTAAGTACGAAGCTAATGCTGCGGGTCTGCCTAAGTTTTCTAATATCAAAGAGAAAGATATTATAGAAGAAAACGTACAACTGTACGAAAGAGAACGTGCTGCTTTAGCTAAAGCTGAAGGAGACCAACTTGACATCCTAAAGACTAGATATGACCAAGGGTTACTCCTTCAGACTGAGTACGAAGCTAGACGTAGAGATATTATCCAGACATTCGGTGAAGCTAGATTAGCGTATATTCAGACTGAAGCTAACG
>Ga0213918_1000163_pt1 | contig 23236 bp, 22 predicted proteins | sample McNCre217MG_FD_163422 | JGI IMG/M metagenome (GOLD analysis project Ga0213918, IMG submission 163422) | Freshwater microbial communities from McNutts Creek, Athens, Georgia, United States - 2-17 MG | ecosystem: Environmental > Aquatic > Freshwater > Creek | place: USA: Georgia | collected... | reverse complement strand
GGTTTGACCATGCACGGTTAATTTCACGCCTTCCCACTTATTTGGAGACACACATGCAATTCGAAGACATCCTTTACGAAAACCGCAACGGCGTGGCCTGGATCACGATCAACCGTGCCGACAAGATGAACGCATTTCGTGGCACTACCTGCGACGAAATCATCAAAGCCCTGAACAAAGCAGGTTACGACCGCAGCGTGGGCGCCATCGTGTTGGCGGGCGCGGGCGACCGTGCGTTTTGTACCGGCGGTGACCAATCGGCCCACGACGGCAACTACGACGGTCGTGGCACCATCGGCTTGCCTATGGAAGAGTTGCACACCGCCATTCGCGATGTGCCCAAGCCTGTGATTGCCCGTGTGCAAGGTTTTGCCATTGGCGGCGGCAACGTGTTGTGCACGATTTGTGACTTGACCATTTGCTCAGACAAAGCCGTGTTTGGCCAAGTCGGCCCCAAGATGGGTTCGGTCGACCCTGGCTACGGCACCGCCTTTCTGGCACGTGTGGTGGGTGAGAAAAAAGCCCGCGAAATTTGGTACCTCAACCGCCGCTACACCGGCGCAGAGGCGGTGGCCATGGGCTTGGCCAACGTGTGCGTGCCACACGACCAGCTCGACGCCGAAGTGCAAAAGTGGGGCGAAGAAATTTGCGAACGCAGCCCCACAGCGTTGGCCATCGCCAAGCGCAGCTTCAACGCCGACACCGCACACCAGTCCGGCATTGCTGGCTTGGGCATGTATGCCCTCAAGCTGTATTACGACACCGAGGAGTCACGCGAAGGCGTGAATGCGCTCAAAGAAAAGCGCAAGCCCGAGTTCCGTAAATACGCCAAGTAATTCGCCCGACCAAGGAGCCCCGTGATGAATCCCAATCCCTACATTGACGAAGACCTGCAAGCCTTGGCCGAAACCGTGCGTCGCTTTGCCGACGAACGTGTGAAGCCTGGCTTTTTAGAGCGAGACAAAACCCGCGTGTTGGACCGTGCGCTGTTGCGCGAGATGGGCGGACTCGGATTCATTTGCCCTGAACTGCCAGAAGAGTTTGGTGGTCTGGGCATGGGTTGCTTGGCGGCTGGTGTGATTCACGAAGAAATTGCCCGCGCCGATTTGAGCTTCTCTTACTTGAACTTGTTGGCATCGTTGAACGGCCAAATTTTGTCCAAGTACGGCAATCCTGAGGTGGTGGCCCCTTGGTTGAAAAAGCTCACCCAAGGCGAAGCCATCTGCGCGATTGCGCTGACCGAACCACGCGGTGGTTCCGATGCAGCCAACTTGCGTTTGCGCATTGAGCGCGATGGCGATTTCTACGTCATCAACGGCGAAAAAACCTCGATCTCTGCCGCTGACCAAGCGGACATCACCGTGGTGTTCGGTCGCACCGGTTCGCCAGAAGACGGCGCCCATGGCGTGACCGCCTTGTTGGTGCCCATGGACACACCGGGCCTGACCACCAACCGTTTTGACTGCCATGGCCAACGCGCCATCGGTCGCGGTTCTATCTTCTTTGAAAACGTGCGCGTGCCGGTGAACCACCGTTTGGGTGACGAAAACAAAGGCTTTGTGCAAGTCATGCATGGTTTTGATTTCTCGCGCTCACTCATTGGCTTGCAGGTGTTGGCCGTGGCCCGCGTGGCGTTGGACGAAACGTGGGAATACATCACCCAACGTCAGGCCTTTGGGCAGCCGCTGTCGGCGTTCCAAGGTGTGACCCACCCGCTTGCCCAATTCGACACTGAAGTTGAAGGCGCACGTCTGTTGTGTTTGCAAGGTTTGTGGTTGAAAGACAAGGGTTTGCCCCATACCGCAGAGGCGGGCATGGCCAAGTGGTGGGGCCCCAAGCTGGCCTACGATGTGATTCACCAGTGCTTGCTGTGCTACGGCCACGGTGGTTACGACCGAGGTTTGATGGAGCAACGCTTGCGTGATGTGTTGGGCTTCCAGATTGGCGACGGAACAGCGCAAATCATGAAGACCATCATTGCGCGCACACGTGCAGGACGCAAGTTTGTTCCCGCCTAAATAGCAAGTTAAAAAATAAAAAAACATATATCCACTCAGGAGACAACCATGGAATTCGATGCTGTTTTGATCCCATCACGTCGTGCACACAGCATTGCCAAAGGCTTTTGGCATGACCGCACCATCAACGATGACTTGGACGCTTGCGTGGCCACTTGCCCTGACAAATTGGCGCTGACTGCAGTTCAGGCCGAGAGCGGCAAAGTCACACGTTTCACCTACCGTGAGTTATCCAACATGGCTGACCGCGTGGCGATGGGTTTGACCCAACTCGGCGTGGGTAAAAACGACATCGTGGCCTGCCAGTTGCCCAACTGGTGGCAGTTCACCATCACCTATTTGGCGTGTTCGCGCATCGGTGCGGTGATGAACCCGCTCATGCACATCTTCCGCGAGCGCGAGTTGTCGTTCATGCTCAAGCATGGCGAAGCCAAGGTGCTCATCATTCCGCAAACTTTCCGCGGCTTTGATTACGAGAAGATGGTCAACGAGATCAAGCCCAGCTTGCCTGACTTGAAGCACGTGGTGGTGGTCAATGGCGCAGGTGCCAACAGTTTTGAAGCCTTGCTCAGCGGCCCTGCGTGGGAAAAAGAAAGCCACGCGACAGCCGTGTTGACGCAGCACCGCCCCGGCCCAGACGATGTGACCCAACTCATTTACACCTCGGGCACCACGGGTGAACCCAAGGGTGTGATGCACACCGCCAACACGGTGATGGCCAACATCATTCCTTATGCCGCACGTTTGCACCTCGATGCCAACGACGTGGTGTTGATGGCGTCGCCCATGGCGCACCAAACTGGCTTTATGTATGGCTTGATGATGCCCATCATGCTCAAGTCCAGCGCGGTGTTGCTGGACGTGTGGGAGCCTTTGCGCGCCATTGATTTGATTCGCCAAGAAGGCGCCACCTTCACCATGGCCTCGACCCCGTTCTTGACCGACTTGGCCAAAAACGTGGAAGAGTCTGGCAACAAAGTGCCCACACTGCGCACCTTCTTGTGCGCCGGTGCGCCCATTCCTGGACCCTTGGTTGAGCAAGCGCGTAGCGTCTTGGGCACCAAGATCGTGTCGGCTTGGGGCATGACCGAAAACGGTGCTGTGACGTTGATTGAACTCAACGATCCCGATGAGCGCGCCTTCACCACCGACGGTTTGCCGTTGCCCGGTGTGGAGTTGAAAGTGGTCAATGACGATGGCGTGTCTTTGCCAGCAGGCGAAGCGGGTAAGTTGTATGTGCGCTCATGCTCCAACTTTGGCGGCTATTTGAAGCGCGCACACCTCAATGGCACCGATGCCGAGGGGTGGTTTGACACGGGCGACTTGGCCCGCCTGGACGCGCAAGGTTATGTGCGCATCACGGGCCGCAGCAAGGACGTCATCATCCGTGGCGGCGAGAACATTCCTGTGGTGGAAATCGAATCCTTGTTGTATCGCCATCCAGCGATTGCCATGGCTGCCATCGTGGCGTACCCCGATGAACGCTTGGGCGAACGTGCTTGTGCGGTGGTGGTCTTGAAGCCCGGCCAAAGCTTGGACTTGCCGAGTTTGGTGGATTACCTCAAGTCACAAAAAATCGCGTTGCAGTACATCCCCGAGAAGCTGGAGATCCGTGACGCCATGCCCGCCACACCCTCCGGAAAAATTCAGAAATTCAAATTGCGCGAAATTCTGCGCGACGAGAAACGTTGAGCGAAAGAAGGGCGCACATGTCTCAACCCACCGTTTTGTTAGAGCGCCAAGGTCGCGTCGGGGTACTCACCCTGAACCGACCCGAGCAACTCAATGCCTTGAACGACACCTTGATGGACGCTTTGGGCGCAGCTTTGCTGGAGCTGGATGCGGACGACGGCATCGGAGCCATCGTCATCACCGGCAGCGACAAAGCGTTTGCCGCAGGTGCCGACATCGCGGCGATGGCGGATTGGGGCTACATGGATGTGTTCAGCTCCGCGTTCATCACGCGCAACTGGGAAACCATTCGCCAAGTCCGCAAGCCTGTGATTGCGGCGGTGGCTGGTTTTGCCATGGGCGGTGGCTGCGAGCTGGCGTTGGCCTGCGATCTGATCGTGGCGGCAGAGTCGGCCAAGTTCGCTTTGCCTGAAGTCAAGCTGGCCGTGTTGCCCGGTGCAGGTGGCACGCAGCGTTTGCCACGCGCCATTGGCAAAGCCAAGGCAATGGACATGTGTTTGTCCGCCCGCATGCTCAGTGCCGAAGAGGCTGACCGTTACGGCTTGGTGTCCCGTGTGGTGCCCAGCGACGTTTTGATGGCCGAGACCTTGAAGCTCGCCAACACCATTGCGGGTTTTTCTTTGCCTGCACTCATCGCCATCAAAGAGTCGGTCAACCGCGCATGGGAAAGCTCGCTCACCGAAGGTGTCAAGTTTGAGCGCCACGCGCTGTACGCACGCTTTGCCAGCGCGGATGCACATGAAGGCATGCACGCCTTCTTAGAAAAACGCAAACCCACATTCCAGCACTGCTGACCCTTTTCACCCTTTTAGGAAACCCTTCATGGCTCTCGACCAAGAATCTTTTGACCTTTTGCTGCCCACGCTGCAACGCTTTATTCAAGAGCGTTTGGTGCCCGCAGAAAACTATCTGGAAGAGCACGATGAGGTGCCCGCCGACATCGTCGAAGACATGAAAGAAATGGGCTTGTTTGGCCTGTCGATTCCCGAGGAGTTTGGTGGCATCGGCTTGTCGATGAGCCAAGAAGTGCAGGTCGCTTACGAGATCGGTCGAACCTCATTGGCCTTCCGTTCGGTGTTTGGCACCAACGTGGGCATTGGCTCGCAGGGCATCTTGATGGATGGCACGCCTGAGCAAAAAGCCAACATCTTGCCCAAGGTGGCGAGTGGTGAACTCATCATGTCGTTCGCCTTGACCGAGCCCGATGCAGGCTCGGATGCTGCCGCACTCAAAACCCGCGCTGATTTGGATGGCGACCACTACGTGCTCAACGGCACTAAGCGTTACATCACCAATGCCCCGCGTGCGGGCGCATTCACCTTGATGGCGCGCACAGGGGGCCCGGGTGCCGGTGGCGTGTCGTCGTTCATCGTGCCCTCAGATTTGCCGGGCATCAAGCTGGGCAAGACGGACAAGAAAATGGGCCAACGCGGCACCAAAACCTGCGACGTGATTTTGGAAAACGTGCGCGTGCCTGCGGCCAACATCATTGGTGGTGTGCCTGGTCAAGGCTTTAAAACCGCGATGAAGGTGTTGGACCGTGGCCGTTTGCACATCTCTGCCGTGTCGTGCGGCATGGCACATCGCATCATCGAAGAGGCCACCGCGTATGCGCGTGACCGCAAACAGTTTGGCAAAGCCATCGGTGAATTTCAATTGATCCAAGCCATGTTGGCTGACAGCCAAGCCGAGTTGCTGGCAGGTTGGTCGCTGGTGCAAGACGTGGCCCAGCGCTTTGACGGCAAGCTTGCGCATGTGTCTGACCCCGACGTGTCCATGCGCGTGTCCTGCGCCAAGTTGTTTTGTACGGAAATGGTGGGTCGCGTTGCGGACCGCGGCGTGCAGGTTCACGGCGGTGCGGGTTACATCAACGAGTATCCTGTGGAACGCTTTTACCGTGACGTGCGTTTGCTGCGTCTGTACGAAGGTACCACCCAAATTCAACAACTTATTATTGGCCGAGAACTCTTGCGCCAAGCCTCTTAAGTCATCCCATTTTTCAATTTCTAGGAGCCCTCATGTCCACTTCATCGACCAAATTCCACTGGGACGACCCCTTCATGCTCGACCTGCAATTGACCGACGACGAGCGTCAAGTCAAAGAGGCCGCTGCTGCTTATTGCCAAGAGCGCTTGGCCCCGCGCGTGTTGGAAGCCTTCCGTCACGAAAAAACCGATGCTTCTATCTTTCGCGAAATGGGTGCGTTGGGCTTGTTGGGCCCCACCATCCCTGAAGCCTACGGCGGCGCAGGTATGAACTATGTTTGCTACGGCTTGGTGGCGCGCGAAGTTGAGCGCGTGGACTCTGGCTACCGCTCCATGATGAGCGTGCAATCGTCTTTGGTGATGGTGCCCATCAACGAGTTTGGCTCTGAAGCCCAAAAACAAAAGTACTTGCCCAAACTCGCCACCGGCGAGTGGATTGGTTGCTTTGGCTTGACCGAACCCAACCATGGCTCAGACCCCGGCAGTATGATCACGCGTGCCAAAAAAGTGGCGGGTGGTTATTCGCTGTCTGGTTCAAAAATGTGGATCACCAACAGCCCGATTGCAGATGTGTTTGTGGTGTGGGCCAAAGACGATGCAGGCGCGATTCGCGGCTTCATTTTGGAAAAAGGCTGGAAGGGCTTGACCGCCCCTGCGGTGCACGGCAAGGTGGGCTTGCGCGCGTCGATCACGGGCGAAATCGTGATGGACGAAGTGTTTGTGCCAGAAGAAAACGCGTTCCCTGATGTGCGCGGCCTGAAAGGCCCGTTCACGTGCTTGAACAGCGCACGTTACGGCATTGCTTGGGGCGCTTTGGGCGCGGCTGAAGACTGCTACCACCGCGCACGCCAATACGTGTTGGACCGTCAACAGTTTGGCCGCCCCTTGGCTGCCAACCAATTGGTGCAAAAGAAGTTGGCTGACATGCTGACCGAAATTTCTTTGGGTTTGCAGTCTTGCCTGCGCTTGGGTCGCATGAAAGACGAGGGCATTGCCGCGGTGGAAATTACCTCCATCCTCAAGCGCAACAGCTGCGGCAAGTCGCTCGACATCGCACGCGTGGCGCGCGACATGATGGGCGGCAACGGCATTTCTGACGAGTTCGGTGTGGCCCGCCATTTGGTGAACCTGGAAGTGGTCAACACCTACGAAGGCACGCACGATGTGCATGCTTTGATTTTGGGCCGCGCCATCACTGGCATCGCCGCCTTCAGCAACTAAGGAGTCGTCATGAAAGTTTTGGTCGCTGTCAAACGCGTGGTGGACTACAACGTCAAGGTCCGCGTGAAGTCGGACAACTCGGGCGTTGACATTGCGAACGTCAAGATGAGCATGAACCCATTTGATGAGATCGCGGTGGAAGAAGCCGTGCGCCTCAAAGAAAAGGGCGTGGTCAGTGAAGTGATCGCCGTGTCATGCGGCGTTGCGCAGTGCCAAGAAACCTTGCGCACGGCGATGGCCATTGGCGCTGACCGTGGCATCTTGGTCGAGACCACTGAAGAACTGCAACCCTTGGCCGTGGCCAAGCTCCTCAAAGCTTTGGTCGACAAAGAGCAGCCTGGTTTGGTGATTCTGGGCAAGCAAGCGATTGACGACGATTGCAACCAGACCGGCCAAATGTTGGCTGCGTTGGCAGATATGCCTCAAGCCACCTTTGCCTCCAAAGTTGAAGTCGACACCGCAGGTGGCATAAATGCCATGGACAAAGCCAGCGTCACCCGCGAAGTCGACGGCGGTTTGGAAACCCTCTCGATCAGCTTGCCAGCCGTCATCACGACCGACTTGCGTTTGAACGAGCCCCGCTACGTGACCTTGCCCAACATCATGAAGGCCAAGAAGAAGCAACTCGATGTGTTCAAGCCTGAAGACTTGGGCGTTGACGTGAGCCCCCGCATCAAGACCCTCAAAGTGGTGGAGCCTGCCAAGCGCAGCGCGGGCATCAAAGTGCCCGATGTGGCCACTTTGGTGGACAAGCTCAAGAACGTGGCAAAAGCTATTTAAGCCCGTCATCTCAACGAATACGCAGGAGAAACACACATGACATCCCTCGTGATTGCAGAACACGACAACGCCAGCATCAAAGGCGCAACCTTGAACACCGTCACAGCCGCAGCCGCCATGGGCGCTGAGGTGCATGTGCTGGTGGCAGGCCACAACGCAGGTGCAGCCGCAGCGGCCGCTGCACAGATTGCAGGCGTGAGCAAAGTCATCCACGCCGATGGCGCTACGCTGGAAGCAGGCTTGGCTGAGAACGTGGCAGCCCAAGTGCTAGCCATCGCCGCTAACTACACCCACATCTTGTTCCCCGCCACGGCGGCGGGCAAGAACGTGGCCCCGAGAGTCGCAGCCAAGTTGGACGTGGGCCAAATCAGCGACATCACCAAGGTGGACAGCCCAGACACGTTTGAGCGCCCCATCTATGCAGGCAATGCGATTGCCACCGTGCAAAGTACAGATGCTGTCAAAGTCATCACCGTGCGCACCACGGGTTTTGATGCCGCAGCTTCTACTGGTGGTTCAGCTGCCGTGGAAACCGCAGCAGCAACAAGCGACTCAGGCAAGAGCAGTTTTGTGGGCCGTGAAGTCACCAAGAGCGACCGCCCAGAGCTGACAGCTGCCAAGATCATCGTCTCTGGCGGTCGTGCCTTGGGCAGCTCAGAGAAGTTTGACGAAGTCATGACGCCACTCGCTGACAAGCTCGGTGCTGCGATTGGTGCGAGCCGCGCAGCGGTGGACGCAGGCTATGCCGCCAACGATTTGCAAGTGGGTCAAACCGGCAAGATCGTCGCGCCTCAGTTGTATGTGGCGTGCGGCATCAGCGGTGCGATTCAGCACTTGGCGGGTATGAAAGACAGCAAGGTCATCGTGGCCATCAACAAAGACCCAGAGGCACCGATCTTCAGCGTGGCGGACTTCGGCTTGGAGGCTGACCTTTTCACCGCGGTGCCAGAGTTGGTCGCTGCGTTGTGAGTGCTGTGATGGATGTTGCTGCATGCGTGCATGTCGAGGCTAGGGGCGATGTGTGTGTCATCACCATCGACAACCCGCCCATCAACGCCACGTCCTTGGCGGTGCGTCAAGGTTTGATGGCGGCCATTTCTGATTTCAAAACCAATTCAGACTTTCAAGCGGCCGTCATCGTGGGGGCAGGCAGCACGTTTGTCGCAGGTGCTGACATCCGTGAGTTTGGCAAGCCCATGCAAGAGCCCATCTTGCCCGAGGTCATCCGTGCCATTGAAGACTGCGGCAAGCCCGTGGTGGCTGCATTGCATGGTGCTGCCTTGGGTGGTGGTTTCGAGTTGGCGCTGGCTTGCGATGCCCGTGTGGCCGATCCCAAAACAGTGGTGGGTTTGCCCGAGGTGTCGCTGGGCATTATTCCTGGTGCAGGGGGCACACAAATGCTGCCACGCCGCGTGGGTGTGTCACGCGCCATTCGCATGATTTGCGGCGCACAACGTATTTCAGCCAAAGAGGCCAAATCCCTCAACTTGTTGGACGAGGTAGTGGCCAGTGATGTGCTGGATGCTGCCGTAGCATTGGCCCGCCGCATGCAAGGCAAGAAGTGCCGCATCCGCGATGAAGCGGTGCCTGCCGAAGGGCCTGCACTGATTCAGCAAGCCGCAGAGGAGGCGATGCGAGCAGGCAAACGTCGTCCTGCCGTCGAGGCCGCGATGGAGGCCATCAAATCGGCGGCGGTGTTGTCGATGGACGATGGCTTGGCCGATGAGCGTGCCGTGTTTTTGCAGCTGCGTTTGTCGCGTGAGGCCTACGCCTTGCGCCATGTGTTCTTTGCCGAACGTGACAGCGCCAAGCTGCCTGCTGAGTTGAGCGCCAAACCCATTCCTGTTGAAACCGTGTGCGTCATCGGTGCGGGCACCATGGGCACGGGCATTGCCATCAGCGTGTTGGATGCGGGCATGCAAGTGATCTTGCTTGAGCAAGATGCGGCTGCACTTCAACGTGGACAAGACCGTGTGGTCGCGCATTACCGCGATCGCGTGGCGGCACAAAAAATGAAAGCCGACGTGGCCCAAGCACGCGAAGCGTGTTTGCACAGCACACTCGATTGGGCGGACATGGCCAAAGCTGATTTGGTGATTGAAGCCGTGTTTGAAGACTTGGCAGTCAAGCAAGAAGTGTTCAGAAAAATTGACCAATTTGCACGTGCAGGCGCAGTGCTGGCCACCAACACCTCTTACTTGGATGTGGATGCGATCGCGCAAGCCACCTCACGCCCGCAAGACGTGTTGGGTCTGCACTTTTTCAGTCCTGCCAATGTGATGAAGCTGCTAGAGGTGGTGCGCGGCAAAGACTCGCGTCCCGACGTGTTGGCCACAGGCATGGCCTTAGGCAAGCGCCTGCGCAAGCTGCCGGTGCTGGCGGGCAACCACTTTGGGTTCATTGGCAACCGCATTTACAACGCGTATCGCAACCAATGTGAATTCATGTTGGAAGACGGTGCATGGCCCGAGGATGTGGATGCCTCGCTCAAACAGTTTGGCATGGCCATGGGGCCATTTGCGGTGGCTGATTTGTCGGGGCTGGACATTGCCTGGCGCATGCGTCAGGCGCAGGCTGCCAGCCGCGCGCCGGGCGTGCGCTACGTGGACATCTTGGATCGCTTGTGCGAAGCGGGACGCTTGGGGCGCAAAACAGGTGCCGGCTACTACACCTATGTGGATGGCAAGCAACAAGCGACGACCGATGAGGCGGTGCGCCACATCATTGAAGATGCGTCGCAACGTCGCGGCATCCAACGCCAGCCGTTGAACAGTGCCACGATTCAACGCCGTGCGTTGTTGACCATCGTCAACGAGGCGGCACGTTTGATGGGCGAGGGCGTGGCCAGCCGAGCCACAGACATTGACGTGGTGTTGGTGCATGGCTATGGTTTTCCGCGTTGGGAAGGCGGCCCCGTGTTTTGGGCCCGTCAACAAAACCGAGAAGCCTTGACCCAAGAAATCAAAGACCTCGCCAGCCAATGCGGCGATGGTTTTGTGTTGGCAGATTTATCTGTCTTGTTTGAAGATCAATAACGTTTACATCCCATGACACACGCTTTCATTTGCGATGCCATTCGCACACCCATTGGCCGCTACGGCGGTGCTTTGTCTTCTGTTCGCACAGATGATTTGGGGGCCATCCCCATCAAAGCGTTGATGGCGCGCAACCCCAACGTGGATTGGGCGCAAATCACCGATGTGCTGTACGGCTGCGCCAACCAAGCGGGCGAAGACAACCGCAACGTGGCCCACATGGTCAGCTTGTTGGCGGGATTGCCCATCGACGTGCCAGGCGCAACGATCAACCGCCTGTGCGGTTCGGGCTTGGATGCGGTAGGTACAGCCGCACGTGCCATCAAATCGGGTGAAGCGCAGTTGATGATTGCCGGTGGCGTGGAGAGCATGAGCCGTGCGCCCTTTGTGATGCCCAAAGCCGAGAGCGCCTTTAGCCGCAACAACGCGGTGTATGACACCACCATTGGCTGGCGTTTCATCAACAAGTTGATGAAAGACAAATATGGCGTGGACTCCATGCCAGAGACGGCAGAGAACGTGGCCGTGGAATTCAAGATCGAGCGTGAAGCCCAAGACCTGATGGCCTTGAACAGCCAACTGCGTGCAGTCGCTGCGCAGCAAGCCGGCCATTTGGCACGCGAAATCACACCCGTGCTGATTCCGCAAAAGAAGGGCGAGCCCACGGTGGTGGATACCGATGAACACCCTCGCGCCACCAGCTTGGAGGCTTTGGCCAAGCTCAAACCCATCGTGCGTCCCGATGGCTCAGTGACCGCAGGCAATGCCAGCGGCGTGAACGACGGGTCATGCGCGCTGCTCTTGGCGAATGAAGCCCATGCTGCCAAGAATGGGTTGACGCCCAAGGCGCGCGTGGTGGGCATGGCGACAGCTGGCGTGGCGCCGCGCATCATGGGCATTGGCCCTTTGCCAGCCACGCAAAAAGTGTTGGCGCAAACGGGTCTCACCATTGCCCAGATGGACGTGATTGAATTGAACGAGGCTTTTGCTGCGCAAGGCTTGGCCGTGACGCGCGGTTTGGGTTTGCGTGACGACGACCCGCGCGTGAATGCTTGGGGTGGTGCGATTGCGTTGGGTCACCCATTGGGGGCATCAGGCGCACGCTTGGCCACCACTGCGGTGAACCGCTTGCACGTCACAGGCGGTCGTTACGCGCTGTGCACCATGTGCATTGGTGTGGGGCAGGGGATTGCACTGATTCTTGAGCGGGTTTAACGATCTAGGACAATCAACGCATTCGTTACCTTTTGGGAAAATGCGTTATGCCAGTTCGTCGTTGGGTGTGGTCCCGTTTCGTCGCTGTTGTCGTGACCAGTTTTTGCGCTTTGGCTGGGGTGAATGCCCATGGCCAGTCGTACCCCACAAAGCCTTTGCGCATCGTTGTACCGTTTGGTGCAGGTGGTGTGGCTGACCTGACCGCACGTACGGTCGCGCAAAAAATGTCGGAAGGTTTGGGCCAAGCGGTGGTCATTGACAACCGCCCCGGCGCCGGTGGGATTGTGGCCGCTGAAATCGTGGCCAAATCCGAGCCCGATGGCTACACCGTTTTGCTGATGTCCAACGCCAACGCGGTGAGTGCAGGCTTGTTCAAGACCTTGCCATTTGACCCTGTGAAAGACTTCACGCCCGTTTCGTTGATGGGCACGTTTGACTTGGCCATCATCACCCATGGGGAATCACGCTTTCAATCATTGCCCGAGTTGTTGGCATGGGCCAAAGCCAACCCGGGGAAGCTCAACATTGGCAGCATCAATATCGGCAGCACCCAACATTTGACGGCTGAGTTGTTCAAATCGGTGGCGGGCTTGGATGCCCAAGTGGTGCCTTTCAATGGCACACCCGCCGTGATGACTGCACTACGCGGCGGGCAAATTGATGTGGCGGTGGAAGTTCTGAGCCCTGTGCTGCCGCAAATCAAGAGTGGGGCATTGCGTGCTTTGGCAGTGACCGGTCAAAAGCGCAACATAGCTTTGCCACAAGTGCCGACAGCCAAAGAGAGTGGTGTGCCTAATTTGGTATCGACCTCATGGAATGGTTTGGGCGTGCCAGCCAAAACACCCAAAGCGGTGGTGGACCGTTTGAACAAAGAGGTGAATGTGGCCTTGCAAAACGCAGCCGTGCGCCAAAAGTTGCTGGACTTGAATGTCGAGCCGCACCCCAGCACAGTGGTGCAAGCACACGATTGGTTGCAAACTGAAATCAAGCGTTGGAGCGATGTGATTCAACGCGTGGGCATTCAAAAACAATAAGCGATCAATTCAATGCTCAATATCTTGACAATTACCGGCCCCATTTATTTGGTCATCGCCCTGGGCTTTGCGGCCACGCGTCGCGGCTTGTTCAGCAAGCTTGATGGCCAAGTATTGGGGCGTTTTGTGCTGCACTTTGCGCTGCCCGCCATGCTGTTTAACACGCTGACGCAACGCGACTTTGCCGAGGTGATGAACCCAAGGTATTTGATCGCCTATGGCGTGGGCTCGGTGTTTTCTTTTGCACTTGGCTTTGGCGTGTGGCGCGTGTGGCGTAAAAAATCGCTCACGCAAAGCAGCCTGGTGGCGATGGGGGTGAGTTCCGCCAACAGTGGTTACGTGGGCTATCCCATCTTGTTGCAGCTCTTGGGGCCTGCAGCAGGTGTGGGTTTGGCGTTGACCGTGTTGGTCGAAAACTTGGTGACGATTCCGCTGGCTCTGGCCATGGCTGAAAGCGGTGAGACCGCCCATTTGTCATGGCGACACACCGTGCTTCAAAGCTTGAAGCGGATGGCCAAAATTCCCATGATGCAAGCGATTGTGTTGGGCTTTGCGTTCTCCATCTTGGGTTGGCATTTGCCAGAGGTGTTGTCGAAGACCGTGAACTTATTTGCCGCCTCCACGGCCGCGATCGCGTTGTTTGTGAACGGCGGTTCTTTGGTGGGGATGCGTGTGCTGGGCCTGATTCAAGAGGTGCGCTGGATTGCCATTGGTAAATTGGTGGTGCATCCTTTGGCTGTTGGACTGATGTTGATGGTGGTGGGGCCTATGGAGCCGAGTCTCAAAATTTCGGCGGTGTTGCTGGCGGGGATGCCCATGCTTGGCATCTACCCCTTGTTGGCGCAGCGTCACGGTGAAGAAGGTTTTTGTGCCGCCGCGTTGTTGGTGACCACTGTCGCGTCCTTCTTCACCGTCAGTTTGATTGTTTGGGCCATGGGCGAGTTGCCCGGTTGGCACGTCTAAGCACACGACATGCACATCAAAGAGTCTGAAGTTGAAGTCACGGCAGTTCGCGCCCAAGGCGCGGGCGGGCAAAACGTCAACAAAGTCTCGAGTGCCATTCATTTGCGGTTTGATGTGATGGCGTCGTCTTTGCCAGATGACGTGAAAGAGCGGCTGCTGTGCTTGCCAGACCATCGCATCACCAACGAAGGCGTGGTGGTGATCAAAGCGCAAGAACACCGCAGCCAAGACATGAACCGCATCGAGGCCTTTGCGCGTTTGCTGGACTTGGTGCAAAGCGTGGCCAAGCCGCCCAAAAAGCGCAAACCTACCAAGCCGACCTATGCCTCTAAGCTGCGCCGCTTGGACAGCAAAAAAAAGACCTCGGCGATCAAATCGAACCGAGGTCGGGTGCTTTAACAGCGGTGTGCTTTTAGGCTTTGCGCAGGAAGCAAGCCTTCAGCATGTAGTTGCCCACATCCATCTTGCAGTCCACTTCGTGGTCGCCGCCAACCAAGCGAATGCTTTTGACCTTGGTGCCCATCTTGAGCGTGGTGGATGAGCCTTTGACCTTGAGGTCTTTGATGAGCACCACGGCATCGCCGTCTTTCAGCACCGTGCCGTTGGCATCTTTCACCACGGCCTCGTCTTCGTCGTCTGCAGCCGCGGCAGCCACCATGGGCCATTCATGCGCGCAATCGGCGCACACATAGTTGTCGCCGTCTTGGTAGGTGTTTTCTTGGGCGCATTGGGGGCAGGCTGGAATGGTGGACATGTTGTTATTTTCTTTCAAAGGAGAGCAGTATAAATTTACGGGGTCAAGCGGCTGGTATTTAACGCACTTGCAGCTTGATGCCATTGGTTGAGGCTGCTGTGATTTCGCCCACTTCGCAAGCGTTGGCAAAGCCATGCGTGTGGAAGATGGCCAGCACTTCTGCGACGGATTCTGGTGCGCAAGCCACCAACAAGCCGCCGCTGGTTTGGGGGTCGCTCAGCAGCGCTTGGTCGATCGCGTCACGTTCAGGTGCCAGTTCAATCTCGCTGCCGTAGGCCGACCAGTTGCGGCCTGATGCGCCGGTGAGCATGCCTTGCTCGGCCAGCGCGCGCACACCGTGCAGCAAAGGCACTTGGTTCATGTGGAGTTGCACCGTGGTTTGAGAACCTCGTGCCATCTCGAGCGCATGACCTGCCAAGCCAAAGCCTGTCACATCGGTCATGGCGTGCACACCAGCCAAGGCTGACAGCGCCGTGCCCGGTGTGTTGAGCTGGGTGGTGTTGGCAATCATCTGTGCATAGCCCTCGGGGCTGAGCGCATTTTTCTTGAGAGCCGCGGACAACACGCCCACGCCCAAGGGCTTGCCCAAAACCAAGCGGTCACCCACGCGGGCATCGGCGTTGCGTTTGATGCGCTTGGGGTGAATCAAGCCCATCACGACCAAGCCGTAAATCGGCTCGACCGAGTCAATGGTGTGACCGCCCGCGATGGGGATGCCAGCCTCGCGGCACACGCTTTGGCCACCATCCAAAATTTTGCCAATGGTCTCGGGTGACAACATGTTGATGGGCATGCCCACCAAAGCCAAAGCCATGATGGGTGTGCCGCCCATGGCGTACACATCGCTGATGGCGTTGGTGGCGGCGATGCGACCAAAGTCAAACGGGTCATCCACGATGGGCATGAAGAAGTCGGTAGTGGCAATCAGCGCTTGCTCGTCGTTGAGCTGGTACACCGCAGCATCGTCAGCGGTTTCAATGCCCACCAACAACTGTGGCGGGATGGGCATGGCGCTGGTGCTTTTGAGAATTTCGCTCAACACGCCCGGGGCAATCTTGCAGCCACAGCCACCGCCATGGGACAAACTGGTCAGGCGAGGTTGGGTAGGGAGGGGCGGTGTGCTTGAAGTGGTCATAAAGATGCTTTTTTACGTAGACTTAGATTTTGCCAGCTACGAGGGGAAGCCCACAGATCGACCCAGTTGGCGATCTCGTTACCTGTTTGCGGGTAAGGATTTCATCAGATTCGTGTATTGGCCATCCAAGGTTTGAAAGCTATGCTTTTCAAACGGAATCATGGCTACACCGAGGTAAAGATGAGATCAGGAAAAGCAAAGACAACAGACGTATTCAGCGTTCATGACAAGGTCGATGTGGAAGCCTTCGACACGCTTTACTTCATGAACCTTGGACTTCTGAAAAGAATCAACCTGATTTCAAATGGCCGTGAAAGCACTATCGATGTCATCTTCGATGGCGACTGGGTTGGTTTTGATGGCATCCCGATTGGTTGCTACAGCTGCACGGCGATTTCTTTGGGCTCAGGCAAAGCATGGTCTATTCGTTATGACGATTTGTTGCGCGCAAGCGGTTACGAACCTGCGTTGATTCAAGGTGCCTTGACCGATTTCAGTCAGCAGTTGCTAAGGCGGCGTCATTCGCCGGTCTCTGTGAAAGCACTGTCCAACGATGGCCGTGTGGCTGATTTTTTACTGCAGTGGGGCCAATCTTTGGTGGAGCGGGGACGTGAGGCGGGGCCATTCACCATGCGCATGACGCGTGCTGACCTTGGGCTTTTGATGGGGCTGGACTTAGAAGCCATCAATCGTGCACTGTCGAACTTGGCGTTCCATGGGGCGATTGAGTTTGAGGGCAAAGAGCGAAGTGACATCTGTGTGCCAAGTCTCACAGGGCTCAAAGGTTTCATTCAGAGCGATGTCGCATTCTCACGCGTTGTATGGCAATGACAACGGCTGAGTCCCAAAGAACATGCCTCTATGACAGCCAGCAACTGAGCGTCGTCATGGACCAGATGGCCTACCAAATGGCTGGATTTGTGAGGGAGAAAAACCACAAGATGCTGATTCTTGGCGTGCGCCGTCGAGGCGCGCCATTGGCCGATCTTTTGGCTCAGCGCATGACCACATTGTGCGGCTTGCCTGCACCCGCGCGACTTGACTTGTTGGTCAAACGGTATGCCGACGATTTGACCTTGCTTCATCCAAAAACGCTGCTTGCGGAGGATGCATCAAGCGTGAATTTGGACCTGTCTGATACATGCGTTTGGGTCGTCGATGATGTGTTGTACACCGGACATTCTTTGCTCAAAGTGCTTGAGTATTTGATGGCCAAGCAGCCAGCCTCGGTTCGGTTTGCCGCGTTGGTGGATCGCGGTGTTGCGCGATTTCCCGTGCACTGTGATGTTGTCGGGGCTCATTTGGATGTCGCCCCCACAGACATTGTGGCGTGTCATGTGCCGCCTTATGAGCCTGTGTTTCAAATCGATTTGTTTCAGCCTAGGCGCGCGACATGATGTTTAAAAATCGAACAGATGCGGCGCAACAGTTGGCCAAGCACTTGGCGAGCTACAAAGACAAACACCCTTTGGTTTTGGCGATTCCGCGTGGTGCTGTGCCCATGGGGAAAATCATTGCGAACCACTTGCATGGTGATTTAGATGTTGTGTTGGTGCGAAAGCTGCGCGCGCCTTATTCCGAAGAGGTGGCCGTAGGCGCTGTGGATGAAAGTGGCTGGACTTACGTCTCACCCTATGCGGCCAGTCAAGGTGCAGATCAAGACTACATCGCGTCTGAGAAACACACCCAAATGGCAGTCATTTCTGAGCGACGTCACCTCTACACGCCCATTCGAAAACCGATTGATCCGATGGACCGTTGGGTGATTGTGGTGGACGATGGGCTCGCGACAGGAGCCACGATGATTGCCGCGTTGCACAGCTTGCGCCGTGCAGAGCCTCGTAAATTGATCTGCGCTGTGCCGGTTGCGTCACCTGAGGCTTTGTCTCGTGTGCGCCCTTTGGCAGATGATGTGGTTTGCTTGCATGCGCCTGCTGATTTTCATTACATTGGCCAGTACTACCAAGAATTCAACCAAGTGTCAGATGCGGATGTGATGGCGTTGTTGACAAGCGGCTGATGTGATCATCAGCCGCATGACTCTTAGAACCGGTATCCCACTGAGACACCATAGCCTTGTACTCTGATGCCATCCTTGTGGTAGTAGTTCATGTAGTCCACTTGTCCATAAACAGAAGATGTGAATTTCGTTTGTAAACCCACGCCATAGCTGAAGTGATCGGTATTTTTTTCGCCGCTTTCGGATGCCGTGATGTGTGAATGTGTCATACCCAAACGTGCGAACAGTTCGGTGTCGTTAGTCAATGCAACTTTAGGTTTGAGAGAAATGCCGAAGTTATTTGTTTTTCCAGCGAATAAAGTTTTTTTATCATCTGAAACCGTAGCTGTGTACATGGCTTCGACTGCCCAATTTTCATGAATCTCTTTGCCGACGATGAATCGCATCGTGTCAGGATGTGATGTGATGCCACCGTCTACTTTGAGCTCGATGGGTGAATAGCCGACTTCGCCGTAATAGCCCACATCAGACGGGTAAAGAATGGCTTGTGCTTGGGCCGTTGCAGCGCCAAAAATTGTCAGTGCGCATACGGCAAGAAAACGATGGGAAGTCATAAATAGTCCTTTCAAAAATGAAAGTGAATGATGGCACTCTCAATTTTTAAAGTCTGTTGCGCGGCGCACATTCAGACGCTGCTCCTTGACGAGGCACCCAAAGTGTTTTTTCGCACAGACACCTAGGCGATGAATGCAGAAACTGGCGACACGCATCTTGCTTTCAAGATGCCATTTGGGTGGCGCTGAACGCGCCATGAATTTTTCATACTTGGAGAAATGCCAGTGACTAACTTAGCCCGTTTCAACCCTTTCCGTGAATTGACTGAACCTTTCGGGGATGACTTTTTCAAAGGCTTTGCGCTTCGACCGATTTACCGCATGACGGATGACCATCCACAGATGAAGTTAGACCTCAACGAAGATGAAAAAACCTACTTCGTGAAAGCAGAAATGCCTGGCGTGCACAAGGACGAAATCAAAGTCATGATTGATGGCAATCAAGTGTCAGTGACCGCTGAGACAAAAAAACAAAAAGAAGAAAAAGAAGGTGCGAAGACGATTCGCAGTGAGCGCTTTTACGGAAAGATTTTCCGTAGCTTCACTTTGGACCAAGCGATTGACCAGGCAACCGCCGTTGCCAAGTATGAAGATGGCGTGCTGGAGCTCACCTTGCCAAAGAAGCCTGGCAACCATTCAAAGCTGTTGAAGATTTCATAAGTTTGATACACCCAACCTCGACAAACCCGGACCTGTCGAGGTTGGATGCCTTGTTCGATTGACATCAAAGGAGCCCCCTATGGGCGAACGTTTAACGGTTGGCGAGATCTGCACACGTGAAGTGACTTTTGCCGACAAAGATACAAATTTAGTGACCGCCGCACAGTTGATGCGCCGCGATCATGTGGGGGCCTTGGTGGTTGTTGACCATCTCAATGGCGAGCGCAAGGTTTCTGGCCTTCTCACGGATCGAGACATCGTGACGTGTGTGATTGCACAAGGGATTGACCCTGATCCGTTATTTGTAGAAGACATCATGAGCGCGCCAGTGATCACCGTGCAAGAGGATGATTCGCTGATCGATTTAATGCGGACCATGCGTACCAACGGCATCCGTCGTGTTCCTGTGGTGAATGAGAAACAAGATCTTGTCGGGCTTGTCACGCTCGACGATGTGTTGAGACTGCTCGCCCAAGAGTTTGGTCTGTTGGTTGCGGCGATTGATAAAAGCACGCAGCGTGAAGTCAAACGTCGCCCCTGATGCCGAGAGGTTGGCTTCTCAGCTGAGGCTTGCGCGATCTAGGGTCATGGCCCTGCTGATTGGGGCTAATGTCTTCAGCCATTTCGTTGCGGGCAAAGGCCAACGCGTTTGAATCGTTTGCGCCTGGGCCTGCCATGTGCTTCTGTCAAACACGCGAGGTGTACGCAAAGCCAGCACAATCGCATTGCCTGCTGGTGTGGGTTTGAATGCCCACACGGCGTCTTTGCCAAAAGCTGTTGTGATTTTTTCCAAGCTTTCGTCATAGCTGGAGGCTCGGCCAAATAAGTTCACCGCCATACAGCCTTCGTGGGTGAGCAAGCTGCGGCAATCACGGTAAAAATCTTCGCTGTCGATCACCGGGCGGGCGGCATCTTGGTCATACACATCAACTTGCAGGGCATCGATCTTTCCGTGCCATTGGTCATCGCTTGCAATTTCGGCGGCGTCGCCTAATACCACCTGTAATTTGTCGTTGTCTTTGGGTAGGTTGAACCACTGCCTGCATGTCGTTATCACCTGTGGGTTTAATTCGATGGCAGTGGTCCGCATCTTTAAATGCTGATAACAAAACTTGGTCAGTGATGCAGCGCCCAATCCCAGTTGCATGGCGTGTTTATGACTGACTTGATCTAAATCTGTGAATAACAACCAGCCCATCATGCGCTGTTGATATTCGAGGTGGATCTCAAACGGCTTGCTCACCTTCATAGAGCCCTGCACTGCGGGGGTACCCAAATGCAAAAAACGCATGTCGCCGTAGTCGGCAAAAGTGACCATAGGCAAATCGCCGTTTTGCCGCACCGCTTGATCGGTGTCGGCATGGCCTTGATGACTAAACGCACGTGCTTGTTTTTTGGCCATCCAAGCGCCAATCAGCATCGCCAAAACACAGCCGATCAAACCGTAAATCAGCTCAATGGGTTTCAAATCCATGTCCAATAATTCCTTTTAGACCAAAGAAAAAGTCTTGGGAGCAATGTAAACCACGCGTGGTTGGACCTTTAAAAACCAGCGCTTTGCTTGCTGTTTTTTTTAGGATAATTAGCTTTATGCCGCAGGACGCATCTGGTAAAAATTTCAATCTCGAAGCAAAGGCACTCATCGTGCTGGGATGCGCTGTTTTTTACACGTACGCCTTCAATCTAAACGTTTACTTTTTCGACCACTTTGCTTTTTCGCGGTTTGTGAATTGGGTGTTTATTCCAAGCGGTTTACAGCTTCTCTTTGTGCTCGTATTTTTAGAGCTTGGTGCAATGGGCGTGGTTGCTGGATCTGTTTTTATTCAATATACGAACACACCCGATGAGCATCTTTTCAATATCGTGACGAGCATCGTTTCAGGTGGATCTCCATTGCTGGCGCAAGCGATCGCTAAGCGTCTTTTTGGATTTGACGTCACACTGACTGGGTTCAATGCACAACTTTTGCTGAAGGTTTCCGTGCTGTTTGCTCTGGTGAGTCCAGTCCTTCACCAAATTTGGTATTTGTTTGTTGGGAGGACGGAGCACCTCGTCATGGACACAGTTGTGATGGCAATCGGTGATTGGTTTGGGACTGTGCTGGTGCTTGCTACTGCCGCTTGGACCTTGAAATTTTTTAGATTTCTAGCCAAAAGTAATTCAGACAAAAGGCCAGAGTAGTCGGCTGTTTTGCATCTGAAAAGTAGGGGGATATCAGAGAGCAAAGAAAAAGGGCCTTGCATCGCTGCAAGGCCCGTATTTATTGGCTCCTCGACCTGGGCTCGAACCAGGGACCTACGGATTAACAGTCCGGCGCTCTACCAACTGAGCTATCGAGGAATACGAAAATTATAGCGCATTTTTTTCACGTTTTTCAGAGGTGAAACTGAATTGTTGCGCGAACGGTGCGAGGTGCCCCTGGATAGAGAAAGTACTGCCCATATTGTTTGGGGGATTCTCGCCAATAGTGTTTGTTGGCCAGGTTGTTGATGGCCAGTGTCCATGTGGAGGCCACGTTGTTGACTTGGGTGTCGTAGTGTGTGGTGGCGTCCACGGTGGTCCAGGCGGGCAGCATGATGGCACCGTATTCGGTGACGTTGCGTTCACCTTCGTGCGAAAGGCGAAGGCCAGAGCGCAGCCCCACGATGCTGGTCGAACGGTATTCGGCCATGCCGCGCAAGATGTACTTGGGCACGTTGATCGGGCGCTGACCATTCAGGTCCGTTTGAACCGTGGCGTTTTCACGCGTGGCATCAATCCATGTGGCGCTGCCGGCAACAGACCAGCGGGCCAAATTACTTTGGGCGTTGAGTTCAATGCCTTGGTGATGGGCTTGGCCATCCATTTGTCGGGTGCAGCTACCCACGTTTGTGTCGCAAGCGCCAAAGTCTGAGACGGCGGGGCGTGTGATGTCAAACCAAGTGATTTGCCAGCTGTCGCGCGGGCCTTGGCTTTTGATGCCCACTTCGCGTTGGGTGCTGCGCAGCGCGGGCAGGGGTTGGCCTGCATTGGTGTAGGTGTTTCTTCCGGGGGCGACTTCTGTTTCTAGTCCTTGTCCGTAGCTCATATAGACAAGATGTTGCGCTGTGAGTTGGTGGCTCAGAGCCAACCAAGGTGTGTTGACGCCGCGTGTGTCTTGTAGCGCTGCGCTGCCGTCGGTTCGTATGGTTTGGCGGTTCAGTTGGGTGTGGCGCAAGCCCAGCCATGCGTGGGTGCGTTCAGTCAATCGCACACGGTCATTCAACGCAATTTCGGTGGTGTAGTCGCTGCTGTTGGTTTGCCGATCAATGCTGTTCGTCGGGGTGGGCGTCAAGCCGCCATTGACGTTGGTCGTACCGACCAAGTTGTCTGTGTACGAGTACGGCATTTGGTTGATTTGACGTTGCCGCATGAGGCTGATCTTGAGGCTGTGCTCCAGTCCACCCAGTTGAGTTTGGCCGTGAATATCCGTTTGAATGGCTTCGTTTTTGCGGTGCTCGTTCTCGCTTCGATAGTCATGTATTTGAAAATCACCTTTGGGCGAAAGACAAAAACTATCTCGTTGATTGCTGTTGCATCCCGATGCGTATGTGAGCCTGTCATCTGTGCGCAAATATTGAGCGCCGTATTGCGTGCTCCACATCCAACCGTTGTCTAGCTGATGCTTCAGGCGAATGGTTCCTGTGAGGCCATCGAATACGCCGGGTTGCGAGCCGGGTTGCCGCGTGATGTTGCGTGTGCCATCGACAGCGCTGGGCAGCTCCAATCTGCGATTGACGTTACTTGGCCCGTCGGACGCCAATAAGCTGTAAAAGTTCACGCCAATTTGCTCGTGGTGGCTTTGTTCAAACTCCCACTCCAAGCGGTTGCTGCCGTTGATGCGCCAGTCCATGGCCAAGGCTGTTAAATGACGGGAGCCCTTGGTGTCGCGAATATAAGGATCGAGGTCTTCGTGCGCCACGTTGAAGCGGTAGCCGAAATCAGCGTCTTGACCAAAGCGTCCACCCAAATCGGCGGCCACCAAGCGGTTGTTTCCAGGGCCATAACTGAGCGTGACATCACGCATGTTTTTTTCTGCGCTGGTGGGTGCGCGTTTGACCAAGTAGTTCACCAAACCGCCTGGCGAGCTGGTGCCAGACTGAATGCCGCTCGTGCCTTTGAGCAACTCAATGCGCTCTTTGTTGTCCATCG
>Ga0213918_1000162_pt1 | contig 23399 bp, 30 predicted proteins | sample McNCre217MG_FD_163422 | JGI IMG/M metagenome (GOLD analysis project Ga0213918, IMG submission 163422) | Freshwater microbial communities from McNutts Creek, Athens, Georgia, United States - 2-17 MG | ecosystem: Environmental > Aquatic > Freshwater > Creek | place: USA: Georgia | collected... | reverse complement strand
CCCTTCTGATTAAATCTACTTCTTTTACCGATACTCCTCTCATTGGACGGCCTTCGCCTAAAAGTGCGCCCGCACCTTCCGCCGAAGATTGTTTTAGGTCTTTAATAACGCCGCCTAAGACGTCTTGAATTTTGTTAAATGATTCCTTATCTAATCCTGACCTGGCAGAATATTCTAGGGGGTTTCCTCCGGCATCAAACAAGCGCCCCTTCATTCCCTTGTTGATTAATTCCATTGCAGCCGTTTCGCCGTCTATGGTTACGTTTTTACCAACTTCGTCCACCGAGTCAAAAAGCTTTTGAGAAATATTTTTTAAAACTTTTACTTTTTCGGTGGCAATTTTTTTAAGTCCTGCACCTGATTCTGTTAGGCTTATATTTGGGTCGGTAAAATCTCCGACTTCGTTTTTAAGGGCACTAACTACCGCCTTGCCTTGGTCTTCAAATGTCTTTCTTAGTTTTCTGCCAAAAAATGGAGTTTCAGCAAGCTGCTTTTCTCTGCTTGAAACAAAGCCACTATCGCCAAGTTTTTGTCCTAGTGTGGGTTTTCCTAGATTGTTCTCTTTAAATAATTGCTCAATTCTTGCTGCCTTGGTTACATCTTCGGTTGTTTTCCCAATTAGTGGTGCGACCTTTTCTGCTACCGCCTTAATTGCGCCACCAACGCCCTGGGCGACTTTAAATCCTATGGCATTTAGGCCTGCAGACATTCCTGCCTCGGTTGCTCTCTCTAGTGGTGTTGCTACTTGTGGGGTGCCGATCATGGCACTAGCAGCTTGTCTAATTCCTGATCCAAGTGCGCCGCCAGCAATGGCCCCGGGGACGCCACCGCCAAAGATACCGCCCGCCGTTCCACCCAATGCCTCGGGGATAGTTCCTGCAATCTCTGCCACATCGGCGGTAGAAAATCCTTTTGTGTTTACGGGCTTAATTTGGCCGTCTTGTTTAATATAAGAATTACCCTTTGAATCCTCTAAAACATTTTCAGGGCCAAATTGTTGAATAAGTAGCGCCTTTCTATTTGATTCAATTGGTTCAAGGGCGTATTTTGCCCTATTAACAACGCCCAAGTTGGCCTCGGGGGCACCTTCTAAAAGTGCTTGTTGCTGTCTTGCTTGCTCGTTTGCTTGGTTCATTTGCGCCGCTCGATTTTGAGCATTCAAGTCGTTTTGCTTAAGGTGATTATCCATGGCCTCAAGTTGGCTTAATTCGGCCTCTTCTTGTGGTGACAAATTACTTGCTTGTGGTTGCGCTGGGGCGCTGGCCATTTGGTTTTCTTTTTCAAGTTGTGCCAGTTCATTTTCCTCGGCAGGTGTTAAACCCATTTTTACCTCCCGTATTTTTTAAGTCTCAATTCTTGAAGCCTTGCAGCTTTTTGTGGGTCAACCGACATTAGGCCGCTGCCCTGTCCTTGTGCTTGCGCTTGTGGAAGCATTGGGATTGTTACTTGTGAATATGGAACCTCGGACATGCCTGGTACTTGTGCCTGGTTTAATCCTTGGTTGTTGCCCGCTACCGCTTGCCTTTGTGGTGGGTGATAGTCAACGTTAAATCCGCCCTCTCTTAATTGACTTTCGTCTAAACCATTTGCCTTTAACTTGTTTAGCAGGAATGATTTTTGAGAGGCAAGTTTTTGCATTTTAACCTCTGGCGTATCGTTAGGTCTTGGCCCCATTGCTTTAAAACTTGCACCCTCGTCGGAGTTTATGGCCCCGCCCGATTGAAGCCTTCCCACAACGTCCACAAGCACCCTTTCTGCCGATGTATATGGCGTGTCTGATATAAGGTTACCAACAAACGGCGTACTGGAATTTAGCATCGTAGGGCCGTCACCGTTTTTAACGGCGAATTCCATTTGTTGCAATGATTTTAATCCCTCGGCAATCCCGCCGATGGACTTGCGTCCTTCTGCCCCGGCCTCTTTAAGTGCTTTTTGTGTCGGATTGTTTGCCACGGCAGAATCATTTTTTAATTTTTGCGCTTTTGAATAGTTTTCTGCAATTTGCGATTGCTTATACTGCCTATCTATCGCCTTATTTTGGGCATCCTCGGCGACTTTTGCTTTATATTCTTGGGTCTTGTTATTAAACAATCCAGCAAGTCCGGTGCCGTCTGTAATCGCTTGGTTTACCTGATCGGGGGTAACATCAAAACCGGATTTTCGAAGCTCGCTAGTTGTATTTAAAACATTGTAGGCGTCTTGTCTTTTTTTCGCCTCGATCTGCCTGGCGGTTTCCTCTTTCTGCAAATCTTCTTGCTTTTGCCGCTCTCGTGCATCTCCGATTGCCTGAAATCCCTGGGCAATACTGTTCAAATTTTTATTTATGTTTTCTTGCTCGGCCGCACGGTTTTGATTTTGAAGCTGCAACAATTGCATTGAATTATCTATAAATGCCATAATAAACCCCTATAAAAATTTCATAACCCCAGCGGTCGCTTGCATTGCTGGCCCTACGGCCCCCAAAAGGCCACCCTGTCTAGGGCCTCCTGGTAGGTTTTGAAGTGGTACGTTCATTGGATTCGCTTGTGAAACTTGGATTGCCGGATTAAATGCCAGGCCAGCGTTTTGAATATCAAAATTGCGAATCATTTCAGGACGCTTGGCCTCAATTCCTCCAAAGGTATTTGCGAGGTCGGTGTTAACAGCATTTTCTTGAATACCGGGAATAGTTGAACGTTGCAACCCTCTTCTTGCTGCCATTTCTTGAATTTTTCTTCGGGCATCAATTGCCCCCTGTATTGCAAAATTCTTTTCTTTTTCAAGTTGATTTTGAACAATGTCAGCGCCACTTTGTTTTGAGAGAGCATCAAACTTGTCTAGTCCCGCCCTCTGTAGATCAAGTGCCTTTTTATTTGTGGCAAAAATGTCAGCGGCTATCGGGCTTGCTGATATGCCCGCCCCCTGCTCTCCAAAAAGAGTGTCCTTTATATTGTTTCCACCTAGCCCTAGTGCTTGGAATGGTGCATTTACTACACCTCCAAGATTTGGCAATTTAAAACCCATAAACCCCCCTAGTCTAACCAGCCTGCTATCGGAATTCTAAACGTATATGATATCGGTTCACCGTTGGTAAAAACACTTCCATTTGCTGGCGTTAAATAGGCAGACGCCCCCAGCATGTTAGAAAAATAAAGCAAGGTAGTGCTAGTCCCAGTAGCTGTCAAAATTGAAGAATACGCCCCCGACCCCGAGTTTCTGTTTACGGCGTCGCCAACTTTTTGCCCAATATTTGCAGTGGTGTTGTTTAGCTGTAATTTAGACGAATCAATTGCAAGACCCGAAGGCAATGACATCGATGCTACCGTGGCCGTGGTGGCCCCAAATGTTAAATAACAATCTCCAAACATCAAAGCGCCACGACGAGAGTATGAACAATTGTTTGATGCTGGGCCTACGGTTCCAAGGCCGACAAAGGTAGGAGTATAAAAAACGTTGGTGGCATTTTGTGGAATAAATTTATTTATAACCCATTGATCGATTGAGTATTGGTCTATGTCGCTTGCAGAATTGTTGTAAAATCTTGCCAAAACTTTATTAGAGCTATTGTCGTAACCGTCTTCATTTGGTGCGGTTGTGGATATTAATAAATTTAAAGTTGTCCCAGTAGAACCCGTTTTTATATAAACATAATATTGGGTAGACGAGACTTCGCTAGAGCACCCAGAGCACCCCCATGCGGCGGTATTTGAGGAAGTTGTTCTAATATTATAACCGTTAACAGCGGCAATGCATTTGCCTACCGAAATTGTATTGGTGTCTGAATAGCTAACCTTGCAGCCTTGTTGAATGGCATTGAATACCGAGGCAAAGTCCGAGCTATTTAGCGCCGCAAATTCCAGGGTGCCGTCGGTGATACACCCGCCGTCAAAAGCATTTATGGCCGTATAGGCGGTATTTATATCGGTATTATACTTGCTCGCCGTTAAAACCGTTCCTGAACCGTTATTTGACCGAGAAATGCTAGTACACGTTCCGGCAAAAATGTTTGTCGTAAAAATTAATGAGAGCAATAAAAAAAGTTTTTTCATGTTTTTAATTCCTTATACCGTTTTTGGATATGTTTAACTGTGCGCTTAATAGATTCATGTTTGCATAAATTGTACTCTGGTAAAAACCGATGAGCATTGATTCCCCGACTCGGTTAATATCGTGGGGCGGTGGCGAGGTTACTATGGCCCTATCGTCGCCGAAAATATCAACGTCTAAAACCGAGGTATCTAAAATAAATCCGCTTGTGGGGTCGGGGAACGTGTAATCATAACTTGCTAGGTTATTAATATTAAAATTTAACCAAGTTTTTACGGTTAAAGTGTACGAGCTAGAAATGGCCCTAATCAAAAGACTTCTGAAGTTATAACTAGCATCAAAGTCGCCGTCTTCTGGCATCCAAAAAAGCTGGGCATAGGCACTTATTGCGACCTCTGTATTCGCCGAGTCTCTATCTGATCTAGACTCGTGAATTGAATGCGAATGAATATAACCAGAACTATCGGCAAATAAAACTGCCTCACGTCCCGAGCTATCTTCGCCAAGGCAAGCACACGTGGCAGATAACTCAAATTGATAAGGCTTAAATCCGCCGATATAAAATTCGTAGTTATACACTTTTGAAAACGATGTATTTAGGCCTTCTCCTACCCATGTGAGATATTGATCTAGCGTGGGGTAATAAACCGAAAAGGCACCCGATAGCGTTGCTCTATTTATTTCATAAACGAAACCCTTTGAGGTAAAAATGTCATCAATGTCCCCGTTCCCGAGAGTTATTGGGTTGCCAAGTTGGTCGGCAAGAAGACGCCCGTTTGAGATAACTCTCCACCCTTTTTCGCTTAAAAAATAAACGTCGCCGTTTTTAACTGCAATGGTGTCATGTGAAGCGCAACCAACTCCCTTATTAATAACGACAAGGCGTCCGCTTCCACCTACCTCTGAATAGATTTGGACTGATTTTTTCTTAAAAATAACAAGGTATGGTTCAAGTACGCTATTATTATAAAGACCTGTGGCTATTCCGGTAACATCCCCATTTTCTGAGGCGTTTAGTACCAGGCTTGTGGCGGTGTCGTCAAAAGCATCCGGCAAATCTTCCTCTGAAAAAAAGACATCATTTTTATAGTTGGCGTTTCCGGCGTAAACCAATTTTCTATTAAACTCTGTAATATATTTTCCACCTCCAGTAATTGGGGTGGCGTGAGTAGTAGGCACTACGACGGCGCTAGTTGGCGGTGCGGTTATCGAATAAGTCGCCGTGGCCAGATCAATTTCGGCAACATAAAGATAGCCGCTATTTGAAGTTGTGTTTTTTATGTAAATTCTTTTTTTATCTATAAAAGCATTTGCGGCGGTTGTCGGTAGCCCTGTTAGGTTTACCTGTAAATTACCCCCGCTTGCGGTTACTTCGCTAGAGACTGTGCCATTTGATTCAAATCCAATTGTTGACGAATAATAGGTAACTGAAACTTTATATTTATTTGTGTCAACAAGTGACCCCCCGGCCCCGATTGTAGCGGTATAGCTTGCTGGGACTGCTTGCCCCAATTGGGTAAACGTTGTGCCGTCATAAGAATATAAACCGTCGTTTTCCACCGAAATAATGTGCCTATCGTTAAAAGTTATCCCTCGGTGTTTTGTGGTGGCAGTTAGTCCGGTTTTTAAAGAAGTCGCTGCCCCCGTTGAGTTAACCTTATAAATAACAGTGCCTACTTTTGCGATAAGGTATGAGGTGCCATCGGTTTTTTTAAAAAATGAAACTGAAAGTGGAGAACCACCCAGGGACGTAGAGTTAAATCTTGATTCGCCAAATCTCGTTTCAAGCCGACCTTGGTTAGAATAAACATTTAAGGCGTCCCTTAGACGGTTTTTTTGCTCGCCAATCTTAAAACTAACTGGCACTGCAAAGTCTTTAATGTTTTTTATCGCCCGTCTAGCTAATGGCATTTTCCCCCTAAACTATCTGCTTCCTTGTATTCCCAATAACGTCTCTAACTCTTCTGGGTGTCTTTTTAAGCGTTCCCTTTTGAGAAATTGTCTGATTAATCATTGTTTCATAATTAGATTGCTTAGATTCTTGGCCGTCACGGTCGCGATATTCAAAACCACGCCACACTACATATCTTTCCAGGTCTGGCTTTAACCATTCTGGTATGTCGATTACCGAAGAAATTGTATTATAAACCCTTCTTGGAATTCGATAGTAATAAAAACTTAATGTCAGTGCGGTTGACGGTTTTGGATATAAAAGTATTTTTTCTTCTTGAAGGTCGCACCAACTTTGTGGCGTTCCCGAGGCAAATCTTGCACCGATTGCCATTATCATTTGTTCGCGTGACACAAAATCTAACTGGCGGCTATTTTCAATAAAAGGATTGCCATCAAGGCATTTTATCGAATGCTCATCGGGTGGAGACTCTGTACTCGTTGTCGGCGCGGTAATTGTTGTTGTCGTCGAGGTGTTGTTTGAAATTGTTGAATAATAATAATAAGCAGCGCCGTCTTTTGAAAGATAAATTCTTCTTTCTGTCACTAGCGGGTCTGAGCTAACTGGGATTGCCGAAACGGTTATTGAGAGGTTTCCGCCTGACGGGGTTATTGCCCCCGACGGCGTTCCAGAAACGCTCTCGTGCTTGGTTGTTGACTCGTAAAAAGTTACCAAAACCTTGTAAACCGAAGACGCAACAAGTGAGCCGCCCGCCAAGGCAGCAAGTGTCGGTGCGCTTGGCGTTCCAAGGCTTAAATCTTGCTCTTCGGCGGCAGCGGTCAAAACCTTTTTGCCCTTGACCCTAAGAAAAGACCAATTATGTCTTGTGGCTATGTCTTTTATGCCGTCATTAAGCCAGATCAAAACCCTCGCCTCGAACGTTGTCGAGGTGTCACCAAGTTTTGCGGATAGCTCATCAATAAAATCTGAACCGTTCCAGCCCATAGGATACCCCTATTAGTTACCCAAAATAAACAATTGGCCAATATCGTTTGAGGTTACTTGAGCAATACTAATTGAACCCCTAACAGTGGTTGAACCGTTTGAATTTATTTTTAAAAGGCCCAAATCTTCAGTGGTATTGTTAACAAACCATGCCCCAACAATGTTTTGGAATCCATGATCGGCGGTTGCCAAGACACCGCTTGTAACACCGGCAAAAGAAATAGTTAGAACCTTTAAATAAACATCACTTAAAGGAATGTTAGATGTCTGTTTAGACGAAACTGATAGTGCCATTTTTCTCTCCTTGATTAGATAAAATTATTGCCAGGGAAACTATTCCCAGTATAGCGATTGGTGATATGTGCCAGGGAAAATTGCCAAATGAATTTGCCATTATACCGAAAAATATTGCCGAATATTTCGGATTTTCATAAAACATTTTAAAGTTAAACAAAAGCCAAGTAGCAAATAAGAAAATAGATGTAATCCCAATAACTCCAAAAACATTGAAAACCTCTAGGTATTCGTTATGCGAAGGCAACCACTGAACTAGTCCTATCCTAAGGCCAACACTTTCTAGCCACCCAGGGCCGCCACCAATGATTAAATTTTTATAAAATTCTCGCTCACCTTGAATTTTTTTAATCTCGATCATTTCGGGTAATTCTTTTGAACCGTATGCCTCAAGACTTCTTTTATATTTTAAAACTCTAAGGTTAACGGTGTTTTCCATGTTGTGAATGTTTAAGATTGCTTTCCATGCAAAAAACCTTTCACTGTCGCTAAAAAATTTTGTTGTGTTTATTAAAACGGCAGATATCATTAAAGCGCCAGTCACAAGTGGCAATATAAGCTTTAATTTTACTTTATAATAAGTGCATAAATACCCGAGGATTACCACTATAAACGTCCCCCATGCCATTGCACTTTTACACAAATAAAGAGCATAAATTGGGAATGCTAAAAGAGGGATTGTCATCGGGGTAAAAAGACCTGGCAATGAGATTGCTACCAGTGCCCCAGACAATGTGTTTTGAAGTAGGCTTCCGGCCACTGGAACGCTTTTCCCAATAGAGCTTATCCATTCTTCATTTGAAAGAAATTTTGCAGAGTATGTATTTTTAAAAAGTGATAAAATAATTTGATAAGGGTCAACGCCAAGGCTATTTAGAATAATCCAAAAGCTTTCAGCAAAACAAACAAGACCAATAAACCAAATAACAATGTCACCGTCTTGTTTTTTAAAATTAGAGATAAGTTGAATGGTTAAAATAGAACCTAAAATAATTGATATGTACTGTGATATTACATAAGGGAAAGACGTAGCATCAATTGAAACCTGGGTTAAAAAAGATAAAACTACGAAAACCCCACAAAGAAGAGTGGCCGGTAAAACCTTGTAAACGTTTTTTGTCCCATAAAAAAATATTGATGCACTTGAAGCAAACCAAAAGAAAATGTTTTGATGCTCTCTAACATCTATATTTTCTTGAAACAAAATAACAAAGGGGGAAAGCATTACTGCAATCCCCCAGAATAAACCTAACTTCATTAGAAATTCACAAAAGCTTTAACAGACCCTGAAGTAGTAGAGCTGTTCAAGAATTCCCCGATGATTTTATATTTAACGGTTGGTGTATGTTTTGCAACAAAACGCCCAGTCGTTCCAACATAAATTGCCTGGCCAGCGGTTGAACCGTCGCCAGAGCCGTCGTACTGAAGAATGTCTGTATATCCTTTTTCAAGGCAGCGACAAAGAGCGCCAGCGGCACAAGTCTCTAATAGCATACAAGCAGCGTACTGACCCTCGACCCCGCACTTCTTAACTGAAATTGCATCGTCTAATGTCTCGTCGTAACAAACTGCCGACCCTGAAGTTAAAGACACGTCATGAGTACTTTTAACAAAAGTAACTTCTTTTTTTAGCGTCTTTACTGTGCCGTCGCCGTTAAAAGAGTTTTCTGCCTCTTGTGCAGCGTGAGTGTTAAACACAAAAAGCGTTAACACGGTTAACATAAAAAAGTTGATTAGTTTTTTCATTTAATTTTCTCCTTATAAAAACATTTTTTAAAAACAATATAAGGGGGAATTTCTTCCCCCTGTAAAACAACTATGAAGCCACGGCAATATCTGCAAGCTCTGCCAATTGTCGGCGAGCATCGCAAAGAAAGTTTGCCATAAGAAGTACACGTCTCTTGATACCGTTTTGGTTTTCCAATTGGTCAAAAGATTGCACTCTCATGTCTTCGTCTTTATGAACGTACATTTTAAAGTGATTTTCGTTAACAAAATAGAATGACCCTGCTTTCATGTGTGAATCAACAATGAAAGGGATTCCATTATATTTTAAAATTCCTTCAAATCCCATTCCAGACATTTTATCGTCTGTCATTAGTCTTTGGTGTGGAGAAAGAAGGTTCCATAGCTCGTCAAAAACGTTTTGTTTTGAAACGGCCAAAGAAACCCTATCTTCGTCATAAGCAGTGGCACCCATTGCTTGTTGAACCAAAGAAAGAGAAAGCGAGCGTGAAGTCCCAGAATTTGATTTAATTACTGGAATCCAAGCATTCGCCCCTGCCTCGTCAAGAATATCACTGACCGCAAGGCCAGCATAAGCCCCTGTTAGATTGATAATTTCTTGAAGGCCGTTAAATTTTTCTGTGTCTGTACCGTCTGAATAAAGACCTAGTGCAAGTTTTGCCTTAGCTCTCATTTCTGCTACGGTAATTTTTGATTTAACAAGATTCAATTGTTGCATTGAACCTGAGTTTTTTAAAATATCAGCACGAGAGATCAACACAGTCTCATGGAATTGCTTCCAGTTAACTTCTGCTCTGGTGATATCGTCTTTTTCTGAAGAATCTAAATTGGCCATACCAGTATAGAACCCTCCAGTAGTACTGTCAGATGCACCACTGATTACAGGCGCGCCGATTTTTGTACCACCGTCTAAAAGCACTTTATTTTCATAAAGTCTTTTTAAGAGCGGGTTAGTGTTGTAAACGTTATTGGTTAGTTTTTTTAAAACCAAAACGTGAGTAATAGCGTTTAGTTGTGTAATTGAAATTGTCATTTTATCCCTCCATTAATAGTGGTACTAGCCAAGCATTTGCGAAAGTTGACCTACAATTTTATCAAGGGGCTGATTCCAATCTACCTTAGACGGTTTTAAGCTTGCGCCTCCGCCTCTTCTTGGCACTCCGCCCGCCTTCATTGAGTTTACTTGTCGGTTAGTTTTTTCAACCTTAGACCTCGAAGCTCTCATCTTTAAAATATTATCAGCGTAAAGTGCCCCAATGGCCTCTGCAACCGTGCCGCCTAAAGCTTTCCATTTAGCTAAGACCTTTTCACGGTCAACCTTAATGGATAATTCTTTTTCAATTTGCGAAATTTGAGGCGCAAAAGATTGCATCTCAATATCAAATTGTTTTTGAACATTTTCGCTCTCACGTGCTTTATTGCCTTGCTCTAGGTGTGCTATTTTTTCATTTAGCATTCTAAATTGAGCATTCGCCACCGGGTTTTCAAAAAACCTGGTCGATTGTTTTACCCTATTCTGTAGTTCCTGATATAAATCTGGGTCATCTTGTGCAATTTGCTGTAAAGCTAAGTCCCACACTTGAAATTGTTTTAATTCTTCTTGATGTTTGTTTGCACTTTCTTGAAGTGCCTTTGTAGAGTTATTATACTCTGTAATGGCCTGTTCTTTTAACGCCTCAAATTCTTTTTTCTCATTTGATAGTGCTTGCGTTTTTTTGGTATAATTCTTTCCTTTTTGGACTAACTCTTTTAGTTCTTCTTTTGAACTAACGTTGAATTTTTCACCGTCTTCTGACAGATTCATTTTATTAATCTGGCCTAAAAGCGGGTCATTTGCTGCCTTTTCTTCGATATCCTCATCGTTTTCTGGCAAGTCCTCGTGTTCCTCATCTTCGGGCCCTTGGGCCTCTTTTAAGATGTTTTTTAAGATGTCATCATTTGCCTTTTCTTTTGCCGAGATTTTTTTTGTCTTCTTTTCAGATTGGACATTCTTGTCAAAATCCTTGGCCGAGACACCTTCGCCTTCAATATCTTCCTCTGAAATTCCCGCCTCATCGAGGGCAGATTGAAAATCGGAATCGCCTGAATCGGCGTTGTTCCCTAAATCCGCACTGGGACTTTCTTCGGTTGATAATTCTTGTGTTACCTCTTCAGTCATCTTTACATTCCTTGGTTGGTCGCTTGTGCGACTCCATTATTTTGCTCAGTGGTTGACCCACTGTTTTGCAACAATTTTATTTCTTCCGGTGTCAGTGCTTGCGGGGCAAATTGCGCCTTAAGCTGCAAGTTTTCTTGCATTAGATTTTGCATCATTGTTTTGTCTTGATCTCTTGAGGCTATTCTCTCTAAAATTCGCCCTCTATAAGGAGGATTCGTCATTTCAATAAATGTCTTAGCATCAATTATTCCAAGTCCTAACATTTGTTGTGCCATTACATAAATAGTTTGCTTGTCATAGCTTCCAGAAGTTCCTGGTGAAATAACTAGGTCATAATCAAACCCTTTAATCATTTCTGGACGATAATCGATATAGCGAATTTTACCGCTGTCATCATAAATTCTTAATTTTCTTTCAGTGGAATAATATTTAATAATTCTTGAAATAATTAATCTATCTCTTCTTGGAATTGAATACTCTTCAAGCCACCTTGATTTTGATCTAACTCTGCCAAGTTGTTGCATCATCATTCTTTTGATGGCCTCACCACTTGGATCATCGCTAGGGGCGGTTCCTTGAATTGCACTTCCTAGACCTGTAATCTCTTTAACGAAGGCATTATCATTGCCCATACTCTGGGCAAGCTGTGGCGAAACTTCGCCAGGTGGAATTCTTGAAACTTCGCTTCCCGCTCGCTTAACTACAACTAGTCCGGGGTCATTGGTTAGCGTGTTTTCGTCAACGTTTGAATTTTCGTCAACTATCCACCCGCTATTAGAATTTCTCTGAAGGCCAACATATTCGGCATAATATTTTTCGTTAATAGCTTTATTTAGCGGAATAACATTTTTTAAAATTCCCGTTCCAAAAAAACTATCTTCGTCTTTATGAGCATAGAAAATAGCAAAGGGATATAGACCGTCATCAACCGGGGCGGGGCCGTCATATAAAATCTTGCTTCCGGTTTTAGTGACCAATCTCATGAAATTTTTATATTTAGGACGTTTTCCAGAATCAAGAGGGCTTGCCGCATATATTGATTCGTGCATATCTATGTGGTCATCAATTATCTTTAAGATTAGGCCGATTTTCTCGTCTTCTTCTAGTGCCTCAATGTCTTTTTCTGTTACTTGCTCGGCTGGCACTTGTAATGCAGCGGCGGCGATAAAATATTTTTGTTCTCTGTGGCCATCAAGATGCTTTACATGGTCGTCTTCTTTTGAAATATCTGGATTAATACCTTGCTGTAACTCAAGCGACTCTTTTGCTATTTCAGATTGCGTTTCCTCTTCTGAAATATCGACCATTGTATAGTCTTTAAAAAACATAACATCTAAAACGGTGATCGAGTCCGATTTATAGCGGTCACTAATCCCCATTCTTCCGGTGTACTGTCTTAGGTTTTGGTCTTCGTCAATGTGAGTGGGCGCTTTTGTATCGAAGTCCGGAGTAATTTCTTCAATCTCTTCCGCTTTCCCTGGGTATCTTCTTTTTAGTTCTTCGATATCTACCGGGAATTTTGCGCCAAAATATCTGGCCTCATCAATCTCGGTAGCGGCGGGGTCGGCGAAAATTTGTTCCCATGGGATATTTTTTACGGTTACGTCGCCCTCTCCATTATATAAATCGGGATTCCAATCTACATACTGAAAAGCGGTGCCCGACTGAAGTGCCTTGTTGATCGACATGGCATCTTTTTGTTGAAGGCACTGAGAGGTATAAACCGCATCTTTTGCAGCGTTGAGCATTTTCGCTTTTTCTTGTTGCTCGTCATCGTCCATGTCAAAAGGAATGACGTCAGTGGCGGGTTTTGAATCTGTTAAAAGTGGTTCTTCAGTTTGAACAACTTCGAAACACTTATTAATAAAAGGGCGATCTTGAGAGTCCAGCGGCCATTGTTGGCCATTATAAAATTCTTGCTGTTCTTCCCATTCGCTTTCGAAATTTGAGCGATAGTCTTTCGCCTCTTTAAAAAAGCGATCAACCTTTTTGACGACGTCAATTTCTTCTAAATCGTTTTCGATTTCTGCATCTAATTTTTTCATTTAATAAGACTATAGGCGGCAAAATATTAATCCCGTAAACAATTCGTTTAGGTGAATCAACTATGAGAATATTCCCGACTATTTTAAGTTTTTATTAATGACGATGTATTACAAATACGAATTTTCCGACGGTGAATTTGGTTGGAAAACCCCCCAAGAAGCTCAAACATACTCTATCGAAAACGGCGTCGAAATTACTCAAGACGGTTATAATCAGAGTCGCGGCACTCGCAAGAAAAAACAAAAAGCATTCGACGGTTTTGGTTATCACGACAGCTTGAAAATGAATTTTAGAGGCCCTAAACACTATCGGGAATACCTCAAAGAAAATGGCCTGCATGAATCTGGGTCAAGTGCCCCGCCTCAATATAAAGAAGAAAAGACAGAGTTTTGGGATGACGAAACAGTAAAACAGACCGCCGAAATTGCTGGCGGGTTAGACGAGGGAACGGTTCGTTTTCTTAGAGACCAAGAAAAATTTGAATCAATTGAAAAAGATATCTCCATGGCCAGCGAAACAAATGGCGGTAAAATTGATTTTGAGTTAGCACTATTTTTTATGCTCTTTATTTCAATTATTGCTCTGGCCACATGGGCGTCTCAATTTATGCCGCTGGGGAACTAATGGTTGTGGTTATTTGTGTTATGCTGGCCGGAGTATTTATTTGCGATATTTTTTCAATGTATTTTCAACATAAAACCGATATAGAAGTTAGAAATATCAAGAATCACTTAAAATAACTAAAATTCTTACCGTCGAGCGTGCGATTTGCGTCCTTGGCGGGATTGTAGACCTTTCTTTTTTTAGAAAGAATATCGGTGACTTTAAGGCCATACTCTCCACGTGGAACAATTGCCTTGATTTTTTTAATTCGCTTGATTGTGATTAGGATATTGAATAATTTAAGGGTCATTTGTATACGGTTTCACATTGGTTTCTAAATGTATATCCTTTCGCCTGATAAATTCCTCGTTCTCTACTATGTCTTGTTATGTTTTTTCTGCTCGCAATTACAGAAATTGTGGAAATAGCTGCGCCCGTCATCCTCGACGCCTCGGCAAAACTTTTCGCAATGGCCAATGGTTCCAATGATTCATAATCATAAATAACAACTGATTTTAAAACTCTATGAAAACCTTTTCTTTTATTTCTATCTTTGACATTGTCCTTTGCGCTTTGAATTTCAACATTCCCAAGCTTATAATTTTGCTCATGATCAATTCTTCCGATATGAACGTCTTCTATTTTAAAATTTCCCTTAATTAACTCCGCCATGGCCCAATTATAAAATTCGCTAAAGGTATACTCAACCCTAATCCCCAGGGCCCCGTACCATTGATAACTGTCACATTTTTTGTAATCGCATCGTCTTTTTTGCCCCATCCATCTAGAATATAACCGCCCAACCAGTGTTTTGTTTTTAACATGTTGTCTTATGGGCATTCCTTCATACAAATTTGAATTATTTTTCATTATCTTCTCTTGTAAAATTTTAACTTTTCTTCAATGGTCATTTTTGTTATGTCTCTATTTGATACGCTCTCACTAGGAACAAAAGCCTTGAGCTGCCCAGGTATAACAATTTGAGAAGTTGATTGCAAGGCCACACATGCCGACACCACTCTGTCTTTCCCGTTAAGGTTTATATCCCCGTCAGAATCAACAAACACCGTGAGCATTTCTTGCAATAATTCAATATCGAAAATTTTTATCGTGTCGTCACGGTGCGCAGCTACAAACTCATCGAGCATTTTCATTTTGGTTTTTGCGCTTGTTAACCAGCCAAGTTTTTTAGTTTCTTTGTCCGCTATTTCGTCATTCATTTCTCTTGAATAGATATTATAGTAATTTAGATCCTTAATTTTAGACATAACAGCGTGACCATGCCCGTTGATTTCGGGTGCTAAAACTGCTTTATTATAATAACTGCCAAGCTTGACCATTTCTGACCCAAAAATATCCGGGGCTGTGTGTCCAAAATAAGTTGCAACAATTTCCATGTCCAAATTTATTACGCTCATAGTGGAAAAGTCGCCCGTTTCCAAACCAAGAGCAACGTCTGCGCCGATTGCATAACCAACACCTTCTACGGGTTTTTTAAATATTTTATATAACCCTCGATCCGACTCGTAAAACTTTCCACCGCTGTCAATATCTCCCCTAAGAACGGGTGTTGACCTTAAGCGCTCTATTTGTCCACGAACCTTATCAACGTCAAAGACAGGTCTTCCGGAGGATATAAAGGCCTCTTCGGGCGTTAGTGGAAACTCTTGCCTAAACTGGTCTTGCGGTGAAAGTTTTGCCGACCCCATTTCGTTTTTTATTTTATAGCGACGAAATGCAAGTTTTCGGTTGTTCATTTCTGGATGTATTTCTAATAATTCTTTTTCGTAATCAGTTAAAACAAAATCATTGCCCACTGGGTATTCGTATTCGTGATTATGCGTCCACTTAAAAAATATCTTAGTAAAATCTGAATCATGCCAGTCATTATAAAACTGCTCACCTTGTCCAGTGATACCGTTAGCGGTTGACTCGTTTATAATTATTGTTCCTGACGACAATGGCACCGCTTGAAGTAGCCCGCTTTTTACCACGCCCGCATTAGGCCAAAATGCCATCTCTGAAAGGTGCAATATTTGAACCGTCTTAGAACGCCCTGCCCTTAGGTTTCCCGCTGTCTGAATTCTTAGTGACGAGTTTAGGCCCTGATTAAGTTTTGCCTCGTCATTGGGGTTATTAAAAAGCAACTCAAAAGAATTAGACCTTCGCCTCATTGGTCTGATATTTAGTGGGGACATCTCCCAAAACATCTTTGATTTTTCAAAAATACCCGCCGTATTCTTTTCGTCATCGGCAATAATTAGTGCTGATTTATGAAAATCGGTTGCCGTAAACTGATAAGCAATGGCAGCGCCCCAGGTGCTAAAACCAATTTGACGGCATTTTAAACCTTGTAGCCTTATCGGTTCCAGTCGCCGTCTTTTATCTTCAATTAATCTATTTAACTGCTTTTGATATACGTTTGGATAAAAACTAGATATTTCGCCAGATTTGGTTATTACTTTAAGAAAATTAGACTGATAAAATTCTGGGCCAAATATTTCTGACATTTTTTAAAAGACCGAATAACTTGAGACGAGTTATCCGGTCATACTTCATTTGGAAAAGACTAACATTTACCTTTTGGTTTTGTTACTTTTACCTTTTTTTTCTTGGCCATATATACCCCTTTTAATCTTTATAAAGTTACTTTATAAAGTGTTTCTTTTATAATCTTGCCCCTGTTTGTTTCAACAAGCAATAGCGGCGCTGGGCCGTAATGTTCCCATAATCTAAGTTTGATAGCGAAGTCTGAAGTTTTAACGCCCTTTACTTCGATGTAATACATTTCTTGCGACTTCAAATCTCTAACAATAAAATCAGGCTTCATTAAAATCTTGGCATTGGTTAAATAAACCTTGCACTGTCTACCGATAATGGCAATTTCGCCAGCTTTTTCTCTCAATTTTAACAGGTCGTAATATTCGGCCTCCATTTTTGAATCAAAGGTAAAGCCGTCTCGTTTGGTTTTAATTGCCCTATATTTTGAAAATCCCCTCATTGCCATATCTGCCCCTCTTTTGCGATTTTTTCTACGGCGTGGTGATTTAGCTCTAGCAAGTCTTTTAAGTGTTCTGGGTGCATTCCCGACGGCCCATAAACTCGCACCATGAGGCCTCTAATTTCATACGGGCCATAAGTGTTTAGTGTTTCCTTAATATCTTTATATTCTGTGCATCGAAAAGATTGAGTCTTGTTGTTGTAAACTACTTCGGCGTTCATGCTTTATTTAACCCTTCAACGCCTCTTTGGATTCGATCTTGTTTTCTTTTGTTTAACCACATTAGAGCTTCATCTAATTTCGTAATAACTATTGCGTTTTCACGGCAAGGAAAATTCTTATTTAGACCCTCAATAATTGTTTTTGCTGCTTCAATTATAGTGTCAACCTGACAACCATTTATTCCGTGCTCTTTTACTGGGCCATTTTGAATACGGAAAGAGATCATATTGACATCATGATCTATATAGATTGGTTTGCTCTTTCTTTGTTCATCAAACAAATTCCAATCAACTGAACCATCTTCTTTTTTAGGTCTTTCAGATAGAACTTCAAACTCACCTAATTTCTTAATCCCTTTTAATGTCTCTAAAGCCATAGACTATCCCCTTTTTTAAATTTTACTTACATGCACCATAATCGGCAGTGAAATAACCATGAGCATGATATTGCACTTGTCCCCACGGCAAACATTTCGCATCCGATTTAGAATACTCGACAAAGCCCGCAAACTTTCCTTGCCATGGAAGATAGTTGTCGCATTCTTTTTTAGCACGACACTCTTCCACAAAAACGCCGTCACTATAAATAGAAATTTCTTTTGAATATTCCCCGGTGTTTTTGGCGATTAATCCTAAGCCTTTTTCATGGGCGCTTTTCGCTCGCCTAATTAAGGAGTTCATAACAACTGACTTTGCGCCCTTGTTGTTGTTGTCCATGTTGTCGATCTCGACGGCATCGCAACCAATATCTTTTGCAAGTTGATCTCTTTTATCCATAAATAAATGAAGTGACTCTTTTTCAAGAATAGGCCATAGCTCATCCCATCCTGACATCTTGGCGCCAACGGCGTCTTTTGGATATTGGTCGGTGTCGGGCCTGTCTTTTTCTTTTGACAGCGAGTAATAACAAACAAGATAAACGCCCTTTGCTTTTAGCGCCTGATTCCTTTTTAAGTCTGTGCCAAATAATTCGACATTGACGACTTTTGTGTCGGGTTTAAGTTGTTTAACATAGTCCCCGTCGTCCTCGTCCATAATCTGAAATTTTGCATTTACAGGCGGAATTTTCCACTTTACTGATTCGATAGGTGCAGGCGTGGGCAAAATAACCGGGTCTTCATGTAAAACAATTATTGGGCCATCAACTTCTTTGTGTGCGCAAGATGCAATAATAAGACATAGTAAAACGATAAGTTTATTTTTCATTTATATTTTCCTTTTTGAATTTATTTTTTGAAATTAAAATAATAACGACCGCAAGGGTAAAACTAACAAATCCAAGCATGGCAATTTTAAAAACGCCAAAAAACAAGGCAGCAATTCCGAAAATAAGTAACAATATTATAAAAATAAATAAAATGGTCATAATCAGCCCGATGTTATTACTTCCCAAACCGACCCAGTAAACACGCATTTTTTGTGTAAAGTAGTGTCGTAAAACTCTAAACCTTCAGGCGGATTTGTAATCGCATTTTTTTGCGCTGTGGTTCCCCTGGGCAAAAGAACACCCATTGAATTTGAGTTAACCTGTAAAATAGCGGCGGGGTTTATTGAACCGGGGTCGATGTTGACGCCAACTTGCCCAGTGGCAAAGTTACCAGTGATTTGCTTTGACCCCACTCCGCTTGAAGCGTTTCCAATATAAAGGACACTTGAGGCGGTGCTATTATAGCCTGCCTGATAACCAATGCTAACGTTTGATGACCCGGCTTGATTTGAGTAGGCGCTCTCGACGCCCAATGAGGTGTTATAAGCGCCAGTGGTGTTTAAGATAGAGGCGTACTTTCCAATGGCAGTATTGTTGCCGTTTCCACTTGTGGCGTTAAACAAGGCACTTGACCCAATGGCAGTATTATTATCGGTTGTTAACTGGTAGCCAGCGCCGACACCAGTGCCGACGTTGTTTGAACCGCTCACATTTAAACCTAGAGCGTCTGTGCCTATTCCAATGTTGTTGCTGCTTGTAGTTGTGTGAACGGTTGCTCGATAACCAATGCCGATATTTGAACCGCCGGTGGTGATTCTCTTTAGCCCTTCGTAACCTATTCCTATATTGCTTGTTGCCGCCGATTGGGTGTCTAACCCAGCGTCTAGTCCAAGGTAGGTATTCCTTAATCCTTGTCTTTTCCCGAGATAGATATCGGTATCAAAGGTGGTAGCGCCAAGCGAAGACGGCACAGTAGTGTCACTTAGTTTTGAATGGCAGTTAAACGATAACAAAAAAAATAATAGAAATCTCATTATAGTTGCACCGTCCTAAATCGATGTTACCTGTTCCCAAGCAGTGGTATAAACATTCAGTTTATTTGTTGTGATATTAAAAATAACCATTCCCGAAACCGGGGTTAGTGCATCCCTTTGGGTGGTGGTCATTTTTGGTGGCATAAAAGCGCCAGTGGTGGAGTTAACCATAAGTGCGGCAGAGGTGGGGATAGATGCCGGATCGATATTTATTCCGACCTTGGTGTTAGCAAAATCACCCGTAATTAATTTAGAGCCTGCCCCAGAGGAATTGTTTCCAATAAATAAGATATTGCTCTGTGAAGAATTGAATCCTGCAAGATATCCCAAGAATACACTACCCGATTGGCCAGCGTTTGTTATCCCTGCATTGTAACCAATTGCCGTATTGTTTGAAGACGTATTGTTAAAAAGGGCACTAGTCCCAATTGCGGTGTTATGGTCGCCCGTACTATTTTGATACCCGGTGTTTTTTCCCATATAAACATTTGAAACGCCAGAGGTATTTGACCGTCCTGCCGTATGCCCTACCGCCACGTTTTCAGAGGCAAGGGTCGTTAGCCCTAAAAGACTTTCAAACCCAATGGCAACGTTTTGAAGACATGTCGTACATTGCCCCATGGCCGTATCGCCGATAGCAATATTATAGGTTCCACTTGTTGCGGTTGTTCCACTATTCCTTCCTAGCCAAAGATTTGTGTCGCCCGAAACCCCCACGGGGCCAGTGGTTAACTTTAAAGTAGACTTAGAAAATAATTCACCTGTGGCGGTAACACTTGTTGGAGTAATCGCACCAAGTGTCAGGGTTATTGCTGGCGTACTTGTTGCTGTGGCAACCGACCCAGAAACACCGTTAGCGGTTGTCACCGAAACGCTTGTAACTGTTCCAGACCCTCCACCGCCCCCACTACTTGAGAGATATGCATTCGCCTGAAAAGAAATAACAAAAAGTAGAAATAATATTTTTTTCAATTAAACCTCTTTGCCTCGATTGATAGCGTCCAAACTATAAAACCTCTGGATTTTTTGAGATTTCATTTCTTGGAATATCAATTACAGAAGCGTCTTTAATTCTTTTTATGTATTGCTCAATCGATTCGCCCTTGTGGGCTATTTCAAAATTCGTTTTCCAACCGTGAACGGCGGTCATTTTAAAGATATGTGATGATGCTTTAAATTTTTCTAGCTCGCCAGTGGTTCCATTTTTTAGCAATTCTTCGTCATGATAGAGCAAGCAAGATTGGGCAATGTCTTTATATCGTGCCCATTCTGGGTAAAGTTGTTCCCACCTATCAACTTCACTCATCGGCACCTTAATAGCAGCGCCAAATGAGTTAAAGGTAAAACCATTTTTCATATGTTTTATTAATAATTCACAGTATTCAGGTCGGTATTCGCTTATTTCGGTCATAATTAAGGAGTCCTGTCACCCGTTCCGCTATATATTTGCACTTGTTGTGTGCTGGTAGATGACTCAATATAAACTGAATTGTAGGGTGCCCAATAGGGTTCATAGTTACCGCCTGGGACAATCTCTATTCCTTCTGTGCCTGTGTGGGCACTTCCAAACTTTACATAAACCGTAGCACTTCCCGAAGCGCCTCTATTTTGAATAATTAAATATTTTCTTTGAGTATCCGCCGCCAAGGCAAGGGTGCTTGTGGTTGTGGCGGTCATTGTCGTTAACGTATTGCTAATTATTGCAAAAGAATTAAACGACAAAAAGAGTATAGATAATAAAAGAAAGTATTTTTTCATTTGAACCTTTTTAGAATTTTAAAATGATTGTCATGCCAAAAAAATTTAATCCCTAAAGAATTCGTTTAGGTGAATTATTTATTAAACATTGCAACAAAATGAAAAAATTATTTCATGGATGAAGCAATAAAAATTCTTAAAGAGGTTGGTTTTCCGATTTTCATGTGTGTTTGGTTTATGACCAGAACAGATAAACGCCTTGATCGGATTATAACTCTTATAGAAAAAAACCATGGAATGACAGAATGATAGTTGGTGATTTAGGACTAATTATTTTGTTAGTTATTCTTTTCGTCGCATCTTATAAGGACTACCGTTTTATAAAAAGAATCAATCAATGCACTAACGTCATTGAAAAAAATAAAAAAGGATAATTATGGAACCTGTACAAGTACCAGTATCAAAAGCAGCACACGAAGTAGCGTCTCTTTTATCTTCACTTGTGGTTGAAACAAAAAAAGCACTTGATGACGGTTTTCAACCGGGGTCTGATTTACCAGTGGTTGTTTTGGCACTAGTAACAAAACTACCCGCCGCGGTTGCTGATTTTTCTCAATTAGGGCCGGAATTTAAACAAGACCCTGAGCAATTTTTAAATGCATTCTTAATTGAGGCGTCTAAAATTGTTGGCGCACTTGTTAAAAAGGCATAAATGATAGAATTAATCGGTTCACTTCTTGTTGTGGCATCAAAGGTTTTGGATAAAACTCCTGACTATCCTGAAAGGGTCAGGAAAACATTGTATGAGCTTCAAGGCGAATATAATTCAATGAGAACTATTTCAAGAAGTGACCCCCGATTTAACGCCGACAAACTTTTAAAGCTTAAAGAGAACGTCGAAACATATATGACGACACTTGCAAAAGAGATAGTGGCAAAAAATGAAAAATCTAATTAGTTTTATTTTGATATTTTCTTCTTTGGGTGCTTGTGCAATGGGGTCTAAACGTCCACCCGATTGGACAACTAACGAAGAAAGAAAACCACAAGAAAGGGTTTACTGGCCGTGCCTGGATGCTCAAATCCCTAACGAGACTGTAAAGCTTGCTAAATTTTGTTCACCGTTTTGTGAAAAAGAACACAAGGACGGCTCTTGCGCTGTCGAGGTTAAGCAAAGAGTATTAGACGCCAACAATCCTGAAGACTGGGCGTTTATGAGAAATGCCGACATGATTTTAGGGCCCACAAAATACGTTTTCCCATAGGAGTTTAGTTGTCTGAAATTATAGAGACGCTTAAAAAATGTAACCACAAGCCCGGCATCGATATTAACGACTGGGATATAGTTCACCCAAACCTATTACTTCTTGCTCAGTTTTACCTAGAATTCTGCACCAAATATAAACTACCTTTAACCTTCACCTCAATAATTCGTCCCAAAATAGTCGGTGTTTCCGAGACAGATATTCATGCCGAAAAGCGCGCCTTTGATACCAGTTCTAAGGGGTTCACTGTAGACGATATTGATAGCCTACTGATCGATTGCAACAAAGAATTTGCCTCAAAGATTGGGGCATATAAGTCCATGGATGGGCACTTGGTGCCTCGTGCGGTGATCTACGAGCATAATCAGGGGTCTTGTATTTTGCCGACACGGGGGATTGAGTACGCTAAGCTTAATGAGAATGCGTTTCCTCATTTTCATTTTCAGGTGCGGGCCTAAAATTCGCTTTTTATCCATTCAATTTGGGTTTTGGCGGTTGTAATTCTTTTTTAATCCATCTAAATCCGCCTGCCGACTTTGTTCTATTTTTTACGCAATTCCTGATTGCGCCCGATCTGGCACCGGAAATGCGAGAGGCCTCGTTTGCGCTTTTATATGATCTGATAAATCGTCCATCCATTGTGTATTGATGAACTGGAACCTCTCCATTTGGTCTACTGTGTATATAATTCTCATAAGGTGTAACCCATTCTAGGTTTTTGCAATTATCATTTGATCTGCATTTTTCATTTTGTCTCCCCTTTTTAAAACAGATTATTCTGCTTTGATGTTACCTAATTTATTTTTTACCCTGCTCATACTTCCTATTTTTCCCGCTAAACAATCCAAAACCAAAAGCTCTAAATCTAACGCTCTTTCTGGTTTATAAATAGAGTTTAATACTGCAACACCCCTGTCCCTGTGGACTATTCTTTGGCGTTTTTCCACACAGAAGGCGCATAAATCGTTATATGCCCATCTTTCGCTTTTAACAGAATCAAGTTCGTTTCTCTCGCATATAGGGCAAATCATTTACCACCTATTAGACTAACTTGTTTTTTAGTTTGTTTAATCACTCTTTGAAACTGAACCTGCACTCTTATTGACTCAATTATTTGTTTTGCTAAATTTGCTGTTGCTCTTGCTCTTTTAACGTCTATCTTTCCATGTCTAAGTAGTGCCATTTCGTCAAAGAGAATATCTCT